>ERZ1026864.211-NODE-211-length-41639-cov-170.526669_pt1 | contig 41639 bp, 49 predicted proteins | sample MGYA00380162_ERZ1026864 | MGnify/ENA primary metagenome ERZ1026864 (study PRJEB33269, sample SAMEA4719798) | human gut metagenome | biome: human-associated habitat; feature: organic feature; material: feces | place: Cameroon | collected 2013-10 ... | reverse complement strand
TTGTATCAGACACAGCCCACTTCTTAGCCAGAGCTGCCTGATTTGTAGCTTCAGTAGCTTTGTCAGTTGTGGTGTTCTTCAAGGTGGTCATAGTAGCCACATAAGAATCCCCTGTATCAGTCAAACGCTTATTCTGAGTGTCCCCTGTAGAGGTCAATCGGGTATTCTGCATGTCTCCTGTAGCAGTCAAACGTGCATTTTGAGTATCCCCAGTAGACACAATAGAAGCGTTCTGGGCTGCACCTGTATTTTTAAGCTGCGTTAAGAGACTTGTCTGATTCTTTGTAATGTAATTAAGATTAACGGCATCTCCTGGGTCTGTAGGGTCTAACAGGTTCTTAATCTTGTTATACCGAGCATCCCAGATGTTATCTGTAGCATCTTTAGAAAGCCCCCCATCCTGAGCAAGGTCAGAAGTCTCCTCTGCCAGATGCAGAAGCTGAGTAGACTGTACGGTCATATCTGCTGCTCTAAGGACAGAAGCATCTGCCCACCCGACCAGTGGTTTTGTTGCTGTTTGCCTATAGATCTTAATTTTAAGAGCTGTAGGAGCAGCTAAAGTAACGACACGATCTGTTACGGTGTAGTCCTTACCCTGAGTGAGTTCTTCAATTTTCTCATCAGAGATCAGAGAGACATGCACAAAAGCCTTTCTAAGATAATCAAACGGAAACGAATAATTTGTTTGTGAACCATCCCCCTGATAAAAGATCTGGGCTTTTCTTTCGTTACTTATTTTAGTTCATCTCCTTTATAAAAATAAGGAATAGTAGGTAGTCGAAATGACTACCCACCATTACTTGTTACTGTTAATCAAACCCTGTACTCTGTTAGTAGACGTTGTTGTAGGTCTACCAAGTTTCTGTACTGGCTTATTATTCTTCTGTGTCTTTCTCTTTTCAGGGAGCTTTGCTTCCTCTTTAGCCATAGAGCCAAGATAAGACATACCAAGGTAAGACCCCAGAGGCATTGCCTGAATGAGTTTATCAATATCCTTAGAAGTGCCATCTCTTGTTGCCAGATGATATGCACCCTGACCAGCATTGTATGCTCTACCAATCATACCTAATGCTGGGGACTGATTTGCAATATCAGATACTCTCTTATCCCACGAGTCATCTGCCGATCTGCTGTTTCGGGTATTATCGACTGTAGTACGATACATAGAGTTACCTGTAGCAGCTTCATAGGCATCCGAAGCAAAGGACAGAGGAGCGGTCATAGACATACGGAAAAGACCAGAGAGCAGAACGTGCTGCATGTTACCGTTCTTCTCCATGTAATCCTGACGCTTCTTTTCGTCATCTGGATAGAACATGTAGGACTTAGCCACAGTCATAGCATAGTAAGAAGCTGTGTTTGTAGCATAGGAATACAGAGCAGCAAGAGCATCATCCTTTTCATGGGAAGACAAGGCTCTCATAAACTGCTGGTTCATAGCCTTCATGGTGAAGTCTTTGAACTGGAAGAAGAGTCTATGCTTCTCTTTGAAAGGCGTCATGTTACCAATAGACTGCTGCTGGATACCTCTCATAGACTCATTATCCATGAGCTTCTTGAACTTAGAAAAGGACATTGGGTCTTCATCCATCCAGTGATCGAGATTTCCTTTTTCATCAATAAGGTACTTTTTGATAGCCTTCTGGACATTATCAACATCCTTCTGGCTATGGATACCCGCTGCTGCTAATTTCTTCTTAGAGAATGGGTTACGAAGGAATCCAACATGTTTACCACTAGCCCACTTCAATGCATCTTCAATAGCTGCACTTCTCATGGACTGAACCATAGCATTGGTCAGTTTTGGCATGAAGTTGACTGTAGATGTGATGAGAGCTGCCCTCTTAATGTTTCTATTAAGGGCATCCGCTGCACGCCCTTTAAGAGACGGTGTAGGGTCATCAGCAGACACTTTATCAAAGAGCTGTCTGTAGATCTTAGAGTCAGTAGAAGCAGATGTACTCCACCCTCTAGTAGCAATATCTTCTGCATACATCTTTCTCAGAACATTATCAACGATCTCAGCTCCATCTTCACCAAGTCGCATGTTCTTAGCTAAGTTGCCGAAGAACGGAATATTGTTTAACAGTACCTTCCAGCCACCGTAAGCAATAGAGCCACCAAGTTCTCCGAGCTGTGCAAAGGTCATGTTACCACCTACGTTAGCATAGGAGAGACTTCTTAAAGAGTTCGAGAAGGCATCCCAACCTCTCTGTTCATTGGTGTTGTAAGTACCAATGCCAAGAAGTTTATGAAGACCCATCTGCATAGCTTCAAGTTCTCTGCCACCATCTCGGATGAAACCATTCTTAGCCAGCTCCTGCACAATACTAGAATAGAACTTCTGCTGTGTCTGAGAGTCACCAATGGTAGCTCTCAAAGCAACTTCACCACTGAGTCTGTTCATGACCTGTGGCAAGAAGCTATCAAGGTCATAGCTTCTAATATCCTTATCAAAGCTAAATTCCATACCATTCTTCATCCTCATGACCCCAGAAGTATCCATTGGTAAACGGTGCTTCAAAGAATCAGAGAGAGCTGTATATGGATTCTTCAGCCTTGTGTCTTTCAAATCAAAATTCAGACGAGAGTTGTTTCTATCAATACGACCATACGCCCAGTTCTTCGCTGCCTGTTCGAGATGTTCTTCAATCTCTTCTTCTGTAGGTTCTACCCACTGAAGAGGTTGCTTGCCTTTGTAGGTCTTTTTCTTCTTCTCAAACTCCTTTTTCTTAATCTCAATGAAGTATTTAGTTTCGGCATCTCTGTCCATAAAGCGTCTAGCGTATTCAGTAAGATCGTCCAAAACATCATTGATGTCATCGTAGTTACGATTCATCCAGTCCAAGAGCTTATCTTCATCAGTGATACGGAAGAACTCTTTAGCGGAGTTTTCGGTATCGAACTGGGACAGTAAAGACCCCAGACCTCTACGACCACCAAGATTTTCAGACCTCTTCTGCATCTGCTTCATGATGTCACCTGTCAGCTCTTCCATGTCACTTGCGAGACTCTGAATCTCGGGAGAGAAATGTTTAAGAGCCAAAGTGTCTCCTCTAGCCCTTGCATTGTAGCAGTCAATGATCTGTTCGTTCACCTTATGAATCAGATGGTTTCTTTCAAGACCATTAAAGACACCAAAGGTATCCTGAATGTACTGCTGTCTCTTGTCAAGGAAGACAATGTACTGAGAGTTCCAGCGGTCAAGAAGCATCTGTTTAATGCTTTCTGCGGAGAGACAATCAGTATAGTTTGCTTTCATTCGCGGGTCATTAAAGAGAATAGTAGAAGCCTTCTGCATCAGACGAGAATGAGAGTTTCGCATGATACCAAAGATGTTACCAGCGAACGTACCATGTTCCAACCAAAGACCTAAGCGCCCAAAGAAACCCTGACGTTCTTTTGAGCTTTCACCTTTATCAGACACATCATCAAAAATGGTCTTAGAGGTGACATCTTTAGAGTAGTCAATCTCTCCAATGTCTTCAACAGTCTGGGCAATACCAGCACCATTAGAGTTGTTTGGAGAGTAGTTAATACCTTCAACGACATGAGAACCATCTGGCATAACCTGTACTGGGTCATCCTTGTGAATCGTTTCCTGAGCATTTCTGACCAGCATCTTATCAAGTTCACCCTGAGAGTTGTCAGCTCTTTCTCTTGCTCGGTTAGCTGTGTCTGGGTAAACAGGTTTCTTGTTTACGTCAACATCTTTGGTCTTAGCTGCATACTTCTTCAAAGCACCAGCTACTGTGTCTGCCATCCAAGCATCCGAATCATAGTTCGGGTCAAGCCACTTACCAACCCCCTCACGGACTTCCTTCATGATGTTATCAGATTTGTGTTTGCTACCTCTGTTTTCAATCCAGTAAGCCAGAGCTTCTTCTGGACTTGTAGCATGGCGAGTAGCGTTAATCCATTCCTTTGATTTGGAGTGTGCCATACGATAAGACACCATATCAAGGATTCTCTTGTAATGTTCAGGTTCGATCATATTCTTGAGAGCAATATGGACACCCGCTTCATGCATAACGACACCCATAAGGTTCTGCTTATTGATCTTTTCACGAATCAATACAGAGACACCCATGCCAGGAAGACTAAATGCCTTAGCATCTGGGTCAAGTTCTACACCAAAGTGAGAAGCCCATTTGCGAGCTTTCTTCTCAGTAAGGATGAACATCTGTCCATTCTTAATGAGCTGATCGGTAATCGAATCTGGCTCTACAAGGTCACTGTATGCCTTTGTAGCAGAATACTGAAGACCCTGTACAGCTTCAGAAGGCTGAGGTTTCTTCAATGGAGAGTAGCCAGCAGCATTGTCAGCTTCTTCTCTGCTAACATCTTTTGTAGGAGAGGTGATTGGGTCTTTACTTCGGCTTGTCCCTACTTGACCATCGCCTTCCTTAGCTACTGCTTTCTTTTTATAATGAATATCAATGTCAGTACCTTCCTGAGCAAAGTCATCCATCATATCTTTATGAAGAGCATCCTGAACATGCGGTTTTACTTCCATGCGAGGTGCAACGCCAATAGCAAGACGAGTAGTTTCATCTTCAAGACCACGTTTAGTCATGTCAAGTCGTCTAGCCATCTCACCAGTGCCAGCCTTACCCATAGCACCACCAATAGCACCTAAGACACCAGCAAAGGTCATAGTAGTAGCATAGTCTGGATGGAAGCCGCCAAACTTCTGAGCTGCCCATCTATCAGCACCAGCACCGACCATAGAAGTCAGAGCATTGGCTGCCATTTTAGCTGCTTTTCCTGTATTGATAGTAAGTGTCTTACCACCCAAAGAAAGCACAGTTCTTGCCTTAGCAGCTTTTGTAGCAATGTTTACCAGTGAAGCACCATTAAGACCAGGAACGAACGCCAGAAGAATAGAAGGGTCAGCAATAGACCCTATAATAGTACCAACGGAAGACAAACCAAATTCCATGTTGTCTACCTCTTTGGCTCTTTCACGATCTTCTTGCTTCTGTGCTAAGAGTGCCAAAAGAGTCTGTCGGTTATGTGCATTAGTCAGCACATAGTTCTGAGCTACAGAGTCCCCTTCAAGCCCCTTCTGGACAAGATCAATATCTTCCTGAGATGGTCTATAGTTACTCTTAGCCCACTCAGCCATAGAGTCTGCGTTTACAAAGTTAGCCCATGCAGTTCTTACCGCAGACACAGTACCCTGATCTACGAACTGATTCATGAACTTGTTATAAACTTCGTCCCAGAATCCATAGACCTTCTTAGCCTCTGGTACATCTGGCATCTTAACTGGGTGCTTTAAGCCATACGCACCAGCATAGTTGCCAAGTTTATCCAGAGGGTCGCCAGCCATAATAGCCTGAAGTCTAGCCATAGTTGCGTCTGCATATTGACCAGTGGTCATGTTACCATCAGACCAGTCTTCGTGTCCGATAGCTCCTTCACCACCCTGCCAAGCAATAGCAGCATTTCTATACCCATACTTTTCGATATATTCTGCTGCCATTCTATGAGCTGCTACTTCCTGAGCTTCTGGCGACCAGTCATCTGGGTCATCTGCATATTCAGCATAGGTGCTAGGAAGGAACTGATACTTCCCTCTAGCCCCTGTGTCTGGGTTCACAGCGTCATAATTACCACCTGATTCTGTTCCCGAAATAGCTTCAAGAAAAGCATCAACATTATCCATTCATATCACCTCTTTTAATAACCATTCCAAGACCATGGAGTATACGAAGCTCTTCTGTTACCTGTGACTGTCAGTGTCTCACCATCAGAAGAACCACCATCATCGTCATCAGTTTCTCCTGCTTCCTGACGATCATACCACCACTGATTGACCATATCATAGAACTCATCTGGGGTGTAGCCATTGCCTTCTTCAAAGCCCCAGCCAGGGTCGCCGAAATGAATCCTATCATCGACACCCCACCACCATGTAGCGTTCATTCCTGGGTTTTCAGCATTGACAGCCTTAACCTTTTCATCCATGACTCTAGTAGCTGTGCCAAACACATCGTCAGATGCATCAATACCATTGGTGTTATCTGTCTTCTGTGCAAACAAAGCTCTAGGTAGAGGATTGTTATTATAAGACACATAATTCTTATTCAACATGGTCTGTAGCAGATAGTCCGCTGCATCTTTATCCTGTGTGCAAGCTCTCAGATATTTGAGGGCTGTAGCACTGACATTAGAGAAAGAATCAGCAGTAATCGGAACAGACACAGTCTCAGATGGATGATCTACATCAGTAAGATTCACGTTAGTACCAGAAGACATAGCATTAGAAGCATAGTCTTCAGCATCTTGCTTGAGCTGTGTGCTTCTAGCCATGTTGTCTCGCCCTTCACAGAAGAACTGGAAGCCAGCTTCAGGACTCCCTTTGAAGTCACTCAAGGCTCTGATAGCCTGAATGTTAGAAGCCATATCCTTACCAAAGTTAGCTGCAAAGAGTGCTGGATTGTACTCATACAGATTGATTGCATTGATGACACTCTGAGGGTTGCTAGAGTCTTCCATTTCGGATGCAGAAGACCCCAGAATGGCGTTCTGGAAAGCATCTTTGTATTCCGAACGCATCCTAGAGTTAGGCGACCAGTAGAGGATACCAGCAATAGATTTTGCATCCCCTGGCTGAACACCCTGCATCCTTTCCGCTGCTGCTTCATATGCAAGATCTGCGGAGCAATAAGTATTGGATGCCTTACCCATAAGGTGACGAGTAAGAGCCGTCTTAGCATCCTGAAGTTTTGCACCCGCTGCCAACTGTCTCTGATTCTCTCTAATCTTAGCTCTCTTGTCTGCTTCTTCCTGCGAAACCAGACTCATACGAATCTGGTTGTATTTAGGGTTCAGTAACTCCTGAGCATCCTTAGAAAGCCCCTTCCAGTATTCATCAAGTTTTGCTACACTCTGACAACGGAGCATTGTTTCATACTGTGTGCGTGTCCATTCATTTGGTCTAGCGAGAGCTGTGTCTCCTGCCATACGAATGTATGTATTCAGGTCAATAACATCTTTGACTCTGACAGGTTTCGTACCATCATCATTATTAGTGATGATAATATCACCACACTTCTTAATGCGGTCTGGCGAACCATTCATCTTTGCAGACTCTTCCAGAAGTCCTTCCATAAAGGTCTTTCTATCAGAGAGCTGTAAAGACATCAGCATAGAGTTATTGCTCTTTTCCTGAATACCAGACACAAACTCATCATCACTCTTGTCACCATTCTCTCGCACATATGTAGCCATATCTGCTTGCATAGTTGCACGACTCATAGTTTCAAGACTCTTAGATTTCTCCGCTACCTTCTGATTGGTAATATCCAGAAGGTCTTGTGGGTTCGATGCCCAGAATCCTTTGTAGAACTGTTCAACGTCATAAGACTCATTTTTGTTATCTTCAAGGAACTTCTGCTTCTCTTCCTGATAACGCTGACGTTCCTTTTCAGGGTCTTTCACTGGGTCTTGTGCCATTGTAAGCTGATACTGCTGAGAGAACTTCTCAGACATATACTTACCTCTAGCCTGTTCAATAGCAGCTACGGCATATGGGTTATCTGCCAACTGGAACTTCCCATACTTATTAAGAAGTTCGATAGCTGACAGTTTCTTCCAGTCATCTTCCGTGGCTGCATTGATGAGAGGTTCAATCTCCACAGTTCTTGCTCTAGCTCGGTCTTCCTCACTAGAAGCGTATTTCATTACGTTAGACCCAAGACCAGTTAAGGCATTGTAAAGCCTATCCCCCGCCCCAGATTTAACGATGCCCTGAGAATCTACAAGATTTCTCAGAGACTTCTGATAAGTGGCTACTGGCTGTCTAGTAAACTGCCTTTGAGTACCCACTGCATTTTGTACTATATGCGCCATTTAGCCTCCTATCATCGAATAAGTAAATTGGTCTTTGAAAGTCTACCATGCTTGTAAATGTTCGTATAGTTTGCCATAGAAGGCAGACCATTAGCATTGTATGTAAAGTAAGACCCAGAAGATTTCGTAGTCGGACTATGCGACCCCCAGAAATCGAATGTACCCCCTTTTGCCTTAGCTGCTGCTGCCTGTGTCTTGTATTCATTGTACCCAGACAAAGCAGTAGAAGCAAGAGACAGAATATCCGCGAACTTCTGTGACCTAGAAATCTCTCCCTGTTTCTTGAGGTTAGCAATGTAGTCCTTTGTGGACAGCAGAGTAGTCTCCTTATTGAGATCAACTTCATTAGACTTTCTCTGATAGTTGTCCTGTACGGAAGCAACAGACCTAGAAGTGTCTGCTTCGGCTGCTCTCATGAGTCGATCGGCTGTTCTGCCACCACCAGCATAACCTTCTGAAATAGCAGCATTGACCTGTGAGTTAAGCTGCATTTGGTTAATTCGTGTTTTAATAATATCGTTTACGGCAGCATCATATGCGTCCTGCCGTTCGATTTCGTAGTTCTGAAAAGCATAGTTCATCTCTTTGGTAGCACCTCTAGCCTGAGCTTCAAGGTATCGTGCCTGAGCATTATACTGCTGTCTCATGCCATAGGCTTGCATAGCTACCTGAGCTGCGACTGCCCACCAACACATTGGACTATCTCCTTTCAATAATAAAGTGCCAAATATCTTTCCTAAATGGGTCTTCCCAGAAGGATGCCCCAAGGAAGTCCAGATACTTAACATGAAGTTCATTCTTAGCATACAGGGTATTGGTAATGTATGGATAGGCACTCAAAAGGTCTTTAACGACTCCTTTAGACCACCTAAGAAATTCAATCTTGTGGTCTTCCACTGCATTGGTCAAAAGCAGCCAGCCAATGACACCATCAGAGTAAATGCCCCAGTCCATCATATACTGATACCAGTTGCCAATTCCAAGTAAGACCCCATCGCATTTGAGAACTCTCACATCTTCCAAATGGGCAAGAAGGAAACCTAAATGTTCTTTAAGGGTCTTACCAGACACCACCTCTACTTCTTTCTCATCCATTGATCGAATGTTCTCAGAAAACTCAAAAATGTCTTCTTCTGTAGCATTGTCAATAGTAATCATATCGACCTCGTCCTCTTGATATAATTTCCTTCCCAAGTGTACCCCATAAGAGACATAGCCGTAGGAGCTTGTGTCTTAATGGAGATCTGACAGTTATCGTTCTTACTCATAACTGGAATAATCATCGAACCTGTCTCCATTGGGATAACGTTCATCTTGTTGTTAGTTGCACCCATGACACGAGCTGTATGATAGTATACATGTGTGGGTCTAGGGTCTTTATGACTAACGTGTACTTCAAAGTAACCAGACTTCGCAAAATTGATCTTCATACGAGAGATCTGAAGTCTGCCTTCCTCTTCTGCTACAATGCCAGCGTTACCTCTCTGCTTAATGATAAGCTGAGAGAACTGGACATAGAACGTAAAGGCTTCCCCAAAAGTGACCTTTTGTCCTCTCAAGTCCCTATTGATGTAGACATTATCATTCTTTACGTCATTATAAGAGAACTCATAATAATGACCATCAGAAGTTACGACACCATACTTTGCACCAGTAGACAGATAATTTCCATATGCCTTTGCAAGATGTAAGTGTGTCATGTTGTTAATGTCATCATAGTTGTCATCAGAAATTGGAGCAGACACAGCCTTACGGTCAAGGAAGACACGGTAAGGTTCATCATTGTAGTCTTTGGTGTTGTATGTGAAAATCATTTTCTCCATAAACAGTTCACCATTTCTGACAACAAGCATGTAGAAGGTCGAATCAAAGAAACCACCGCCTAAGATGGTCGCTCCCTTAAATTCCCAATAAGACCACGAAGACTGCATACGATCTTCTTCAGAGAACAGATATTTGTACACATAGATTCTGGAAGTGTTGCCAGAAGAGAGTACAAGCAGAATGTGTTCGTTGTTAGAAGGACACAATGCATAGACCCCATTAGGGATAAACGAAGGAACATGTGAAGATACATCCTGAGCATCTTTCGTCCCCTGAGTATCATTCATGGTGTAGTATTCGTTCAGTGAAGAGAACTCAGCTCTCTTTACAATAAAGTACATTCTTCGACCAGCTCCTACAGGTTTTACTTCTTTAGCTGAGGTAAACTGAGTAGCTAGAGGAGCAGCTGCGTTCTGAGGTGTTAAGACCCCATCAGCTGCCAGAATGAACTGAGAGTTAGCTGAAAAGAGTACCAAGTCCTGAGCAAATGGTACTGCGTGATAAAGTGTGTCTACTTCATTGTTAGATACAGCCAAATCAATCGGGTCTGTATCCTGTACCTCTACAGCAGACCCCATCCAGAAGTTGAAGAAAGAGGCAGACCTAGATAGGATAATGTTTTCTCCGCTAAGAAACCCTAAACGATTTCTAAAGAGAAATACATCATTGATCTTACCATCAACAAAGGAAGGTTCAGAGTTTGAATCTTCATCCCCTGTGTCTCTATCCTCCCATTCAGCTGGCTTCACAGTAAATGTACCATCGGCATTTCTGACCATTACATGAGGCATAGTAGCTTTGTCATAACCAGCAATAATGCCCGGTTTTGCACATTCCTTCCAGATGTTATCAGAAGATCTATAAGATACATAGTAGTCATCTGAACCAGACCCACTGTCGCCTAAGACCTTTACTGTGTATCCGTCTTTGGCTTCTGTAGGAAGGTTCGTGAACTTCTGAGCTGTATGAAAGAAACCAAACATACCCAGACCATTGAACCCATCGACACATTTGACAGTCTTAATAGTTACATCTGCTTTAGTAAGGTAAAGAGAAGAGTTATACTTCTCTACTGTCCATCCTTTAGTAGCAGCAGCATCACCTAACTGATCTCGAATGTAGTTCGTATCAATCTTCTTTGTGTCTGCTGCATTGTCCCCATTAGGTGTCGTAAATTCTGCAATCACTTCATCGTTAATGAGAATCTTGTAGGTTCTACCATACTGACCCGATTTAACATTAACAAGACAACTGTGGTCATCCCATTTGTAAGGAACTGGGTCTTTCCCCATTTTGACTACTTTGTCTCGATTTACGATAAAAGTATAATCAGCAATAGTAACGAGTCTAAGAGACTTTCTAGGATTAGCAACTGTAATATAGGCTTCTCCATCCCCTTCATATTTTACAGTATATGCCTTACCATATTCATCCCAGACCTTTACAGAAGACCCATCAAAGAGCATCACATACTTTTCGTTCTCATCTCTGTTTACAATATGTACCAGAGAGTTAGGGTTAGTAGGTGCAGCTCCAAGATCACTTACATAGAGTGTCGGGGGTCTTTTTTGAAGACCAGAAGACTCTGTAGAGAAACCATTGACTTGCTGATCGAGCTGTTCAGGAAGCCTAAGAAGGTCTGGCTGCTGAGAGATACCAGAAATCAAGTTCTTAATGGTCTGTGAAATTCTAGTGTTCCTCATATTAGCGAGCCTCCAAAGTCTGAACTGGCTGAACACTAAACATAGAATAGTCTCCAAGTTCCATTTCATATTCCTGAAGTGCTGCCCATGCTTCCTGTTCCTGAGCCAAAAGGTTCTGACCAATACTGTCATCATCAAGGGTCTGAGACTGGAAGATTCTAGCTGCTTTAGCTACAATGTAGTCTCTAGCAACAGAAGGCATGTAGTCGAAGTCAATAAGACGAATGAGTTCTACTTCAATATCCGAAGTGAATGTGTCTGTTTGATTGTCAAAATCATAGACATATTCGCCCCTCTGGACATACTTAGTCCCATCTGTTCCGACAATATAGAGAATGTCATCCTGCCATTTGATCTTATTCGTAGTCACATCTCTGTTCAGCTTGGCTTCATCAACATGATTAAAAGACCAGCCTTTAGACTGCACCTGTCTATTGATCTTCTCAAGGACTCTAATGGCGTTCTCAACATCGACATTCTGGGAGTCTTCAAGAGTATTGACAGGAGCTTCCCCAACTGCTGCTAACATATCATTGATAGCATCTAGGGCTTTATTAGATGTAAGAATCATAGTAGCTCCTTTCTAAAAATTAAAGTTATGGCGATCATATGGGGATTTGAACCCCAACTACTACCGTGACAAGGTAGCGTGCTAACCATTACACTATACGACCATATAGGGGCATTTAGCCCCTTTAATTAGTTTGAGTATAGTCACCTATACTCGGTGTGCCTTAGTATTAGACACTAGCTTCAATGCAGCCCATGTAAGCTGCTTCTGGACGCAGACCGCCATGACCTACAGCATAAGAAGCTGCAAGCATATCAGCCTGATATTCTGCTCGTCTTGCACGTTCGAGCTTCAGGTCACGGAGCTTAACAGTACCTACAGCAGATTTATGCATTGCAATAAATGCACATTTATCTTTGTAGGTAGTCGGGAAGACATGACCAGTACCCTGAAGCAGACCATCATTAACTTCTGCACCCCCCATGGTCAGATGTGGACATTCGATAATATCGAAGCCAGCAATACGAAGGATGTTAGCATCAGTAATAGTTGCTACACCACCGTAATCACGGTTAATAGCGACCAGAGATGCAATGAGTGCAGTACGAGCTTCTGGGGTCATAAAGACATAACGTTCAGTTTCTGGAACGTAGTTGTTAGACATTTTAGCCTTAATTTCCAGAAGAGCCTGTACCAGAGCCTTACCTTCTGCTTCAGTAACACCAATATCAGCTGCTGCGAGCTTCTTAGTGATGATCTCACCTTTACCCAGACCAGTCAGATTTTCCTTGTTGGCAACAACCATTTTTGCTGCTTCAGCAAGTACAGCACCATCCATTTTCAGAGCAAGTGCTTCACCCATCTGTTTGGAGTATTCAGAGCGAACATCAAAATGAGACAGAGCCTCATCAATATCCGGAATCATCTGAGAGGTAGTCAGAAGACCATCAATAACGATGATCTTTTCACCAGTCGGAATGTTCTGACGGATATCATCAAGAGACTTACCCGGTTTCAGGTAAGCAGCATCAGCTCGACCGAATACCGGGAACTGAGCAGATTTACCGGAAGAAATAGTACGGACAATGTGTCTTCCCATCGTAACGGAAGAACGAGAGAAAGCTGCCAGAGTTTCACCAGCAAATACTTTCAGATAAGCACCCAGAGTGTCAGTAGTACCCTGAATCAGACCGGGCTGTGCGACAGTAACGTCTGCCACTAATAATCAACTCCTTTTCAATAAATAAAATAAAAGTAAGAATTAGCCCAAGAATGTGGACTGCATTGTCATACGCTGTACCTTTTCGGTGTATGCCATATCTGTACCGTAACGTGGGTCATTCATGGCTTTGACCATAGCATCTTTGCTATTAAAGCCCTTTGTTTCAACCGTATTGGCACCACCAAGAATAGAGCGATTAGACGTTCCATATTTAGTTGTCATCTGTGCTTTGTAGCCGTTAATAAGAGCAGCAAGCTGGGTCAGACTACCAGAGTTGATAGTCTCATTGAATGCCTGTACATCGGCTTCACCAAGACCCTTAATGAAATTGCAGAGCTTGCCATATTCTGCTTCACCACCAGCAATTTTATAAACTGCATTGGTAAATTCGTTTACCTGTGCTTCAAAGCCTTTAATAAATGCATTGACTACAGCTTCAGGATAACCAGCCCCTTTAAGAGCCTTCATGCTTTCATCAGAGAGTTTGCCGTTGTCTTCATACTCCTTAACAAGGGCATCATAATCGACACCTTTAGAAGTCAGATCGGACTTAACTTCATCTTCTGCCTTCTGCTGTTCTTTGACCCCATCTTCGACTTCTTTGATCTCAGCTTCTGGGGTCTTCTCTTCCTGCTTCTTTTCTTCCGACTCTTTTTCTTTGGTGTCTACCTTTTCACCATTGTCGGAAATTTCAACACCTTTATGTTCTTCAAGAGTGTCAATAGCTGCCTTTTCAGCAGTCTTCCCTGCATCAACCACTTCACCAGCATCTACATCTGGTGTAGTGTTCATTACCTGTTCTTCACCTTCCATTATGTTCCTCCTTCATTACCATTTGCTTGTTGCATCATACCAGCAGCCATCTGAGGAGCTGCTCTTTCAGCCATTGCTGCCATCTGACTCTGTTGCTGTTCCTGCTGAATCTGCTCTGGGGTCTTAATCAAATTTTCAGTATTGATAGAAAGACCATTAGCCATGCGTTCAGCCATAACAGTCCAGTTGATAACCTGAGCCATTTCAGGGTTCTGGCTAACAATCTGGCTAAATGTCATCATCTTATTGAAATCATGTCCTCTGCCAATAGCTGCAAGACCAGTAGTAATAGTCGGCTCTACCAGACCCTCAAGATCTGGCAGCTGACCAGTTCCTTCAAGCTGTACCAAAAGTCTCCTTACGAGAGGCAGCTGAAGTTCCTGAGACAGAATAGAATAGACACCACCTAATGTGTCTTCCAACTCCGATGCAACGTACCTGATTTCTTCGGCAGTTACACGTTCACCATTTCTCTGGACAGCTGAGTTAAGCATAAATGCAAAAGACAAGCGGTCAGAGAGCATGGTAACAGTGGATGCTGCCACCTGAAGATCTGCTCCTTTGTTAAGCTGAAGAGCCTGTACATCATCTGGTCTTCCCGGTACAAAGCTACCCGATTTAGCTTTTGCGAGCTTAAAGGGTCTTGTGATACCGTTCGGATTTACCAAGTACAGCACATTAGCACAGATAGCGGACATTTCTACAATAGCCTTAGAGAGAGCTTCAAGAGATCTAAGATCACCCAGATACTCCTCTACAAAAGATCTGCCATAAGACTCCCCATCCATCTTTACCATACGCAAAGGGATCCATGGAGTCTTTTCCTTCGGGTACTGCTGTTCAGTCCCCTTTACTACTTCCCCCTCTACTTCCTGATAAGAGTAGAATACATCATTCTCAAGATAGACATGGGTATAGACAGTAATAATATCTTCTGGCTTCTTTTCTTCACCACCTCTAGTGACCATAGCCTTTACGTCATCTGGAAGAGCTGCAAAGGCAATTTTATCCATAGCAACAAGCTGTACTACGTTACCTAAAGCATCTCTCTGAAGAACGTAAGAGTTCAATTTGTAGAGCTTCATACCACCTTCCTTTGGTGGTAAGAAAAGCAAACAGTTACCAGTTACGACCAATACCTTAATAGCTTCCGCAAGGGTCACTCGATATTGATGTGTCTCTGCATACTGAATTGCCTTCTGTTCGAGATTAGCCAAAGCCTGTTCAACCTGTTCACGCATTTCAGGCTGATTTGCGAGATCCGCTTCTGCATCTTCTCCCGGTGTAAGTCTAAAGAAGGTGTCATTTGGTGGGAACAGAGCCAACATAAGTTTAGACCCTAAATTGTTTACACCTCTAGCTCCGATACTCTGATATGGTGTATCAAAGTTAGAAGACCCATTAGACCCCTCTTTAGGAAAAAGTGAAGGAATTGTGTAGGTAGCACAATCTTCTGCTCTAGTTATATATGGAGAACGATCAGAAGACAACCTCTCATAAATAGACTTTGCTGTCTCTTCATGATTAAAAGTCGTTCCTTTTTTAGCCATGTATCACCACTTACAGGTTAAGACCTGTTCCTGTAGTTCCACCCCCAGCCGAATCAGAACCATTTCCAATCATGAGACTCTTTTTGCCCATAGCTTTCTTTTTACGCTTAGTTGCATCAGTGTCTACATTTGTGTCATTATTCTGTGCATCTGCTGCGGGGGCTGCTGCTGCACCCGCCGACTGAGTGACAGATGCCGTAGAAGTTCTAGCTCCAAAAAGTTTACCAACTGCTCTAAATGGTGCTGAGATAACTTTACCAATAGCGCGTCCTACTCCACCCATAATTAAATACTCCAACCTCCTGTGTCATTTACACTAACTCTGTTATTATTCATACTTTCTGTTCCTCGCCTGATCTGCAATGCCTGAGAACCCCTCCGTTTCTGCTTCCATGCATCCGTCCCACCATAGATAGGAGAATTTGGATCAGCAACTTCCGTAGAAGGAGTCAGTTCTCTAGCAGTAACAGACGGTGTAGGAATCTTAGGTGTCTTCCAAAAGCACACCGTATCACCTCTCATTCTGCTCCTTTGCTAATGAACGTAAATGATTGATAATATCTCTTGCACCCTTAATGTACCCGATTTTGTACTCTGCGGGTTCATCTTTAAGAGTGTGTAAGAGTGAATCGAAATTGAACAGGTCATCAAGATATTCTACGATATCTTCATGAACATAAGGAATCTTATTGTCCATATGTGTATCCTCCTCTGTTTCTTGACTCAATTAGCCCCTATGGAAGCTGTCTCAATTAGGAAAGACCCAAGCAAAACATGGATAAGAGAAAGCACAGTGTCCGTGTCTCTTATAGAGATTTTCAATCATCTTAGGATTATCTGTCATGGACGCACCAGTCTCCATAATGGAACATCCAAGACCCTTAGCTTTCTTCATCATGTAATCCAAAGCTACACGCCCAAAGCCATGGAAAGCTGGGTCTAATCCTAAGACAAACAGTTCTTCAAAGCAAGTGCGTTTCGTGTACCATGGAGTTACAACGTCATAAGCTAAGACCCCAACATTGCGTCCTTTAGAGTCCCTAAAGAGAATCAGATGGTTAGCATCAGCAATCCAATAGAGACTATAGCAAATAGCCTCAAAGTCAGCAAAGGTCTTGCCCGGTTTTGACTTCAGCTTTCTGATTTCATTATAGACCTTAGAAGCAATGTATTTGATAGTCTCTTCATCCCAAGAGTCTACCTCTACGGCTTCCAAAGAACTGGCTTCCCATCCTGCCACTCTGTGTCTCTGAGAATACGAGCGACCCTTGCTTGCTGCAAAGCGTCCTCTTTTGTCAGACCCTTTCTTAGAAATGTTCTTTCTACCGTGTGCCATGATACTCCTTCTTTCTGAAAAATCTTTTCTGCTGTCTTTTCACCAATCCCCGGACAGCCATCATAGTTGTCTGCTTTGTCTCCAATAAGGGTCTGAGTATAGAACCATTTGTCTGCTTCACGTTCTGAGATGTGATAAAGTTCACCCTGAAGGAAGTTATAAAAGATACCGGGGATAGACCTAAAGTCTTTGTCCCCAGAACTATGCACTTCATGCCCCTTAAAGTGAGTAGCTAAAATACCGACTACGTCATCTGCTTCAAGGGTCGGAATCATCCTTGTGATGTAATGAGCTTTAATCCAGTCAAGGACTTCCCGATAGCAAACAGGTTTTCTCTTACCAATTCTGTTAGCCTTATAAGTAGACAAGATCTTTTTTCTGAAATTGGCTACAGGGTCTGAAATGCACATAATGATTCTGTACTCACCTTCGTAGTTCAGCTTGTCCAAAATCGTTGTGACAATTCCTTCAACCCTATCATCAATCTGTGCTTCTGCTTCATGTGCATCTGCGTGAAGAGTCCACAAACCATCACCCCAGTTGATCTCTCGCTCCACAGAAGAGCAAGACACAAAGCAAAGCATATCGGCATCGAGAAGAATATATAGCATTATACATACCCTTCCTTCTTCAGGAGCTTAAAGCCCTTTGCCGTGACATACCAAGAATTTGTAGCAGTTCCAGAAAGTACAGAAGAGATATGACCACGAGAAGCTGCTTCTGCAATAATAAAAGCATTCTCTCTAGCAAAGTCACTCTGAAGTCTGTACTGCTTCTGCATCATCTTACAAAGTGTCTCAAGGTATTTATTCAAATAGAATACTCCTTTCGTATTAGTGACAGTCATACCAGTTCCTCCCTTTCATTCCATCGGTATCCAACTGTACTCTGAAATTAAAATGAGCTTGTGTGTCTCTCATAGCTTTTTCTGCTTCTTCAATCACTATATCAGCAATCTCATCAGTTCTGCATGCACACTGACACTCATCATGACACCATGCCATAAAGGCAAAGTCTCCGTCCCAACCATGTTTAAGACCCCTTGCTATCAGTCGCTCCTCTAGTCTTACAATCCAGTATTTACAGACCAAAGCACCAGCAGACTGCAAGAGAAGGTTAAGGGCTGAATGAACAGACCTAACATGTAGGTGTCTCCCATCAAGACCCTTCAGGTACTTTCTGCGCCACTTAATGATCTTTCCACGGTACTCCTCTGCTACCAAACAATCATGAATAGCTCTTCTAAGTTTCACAATAGCTGGATTAGCTTTCAAGAACTTTTTCTTAATTGCCTTCCCTGCTTTGTCATCACCATCAATGAGCTTACCCATCTTAGCGTCTCCTGCACCATACAAGAAGGCATAGATAAACGTCTTCGCTGAGTCTCTTGTAGGAAGACCAGCTGCCTTCTGATTGGCTGTATGAATATCCCCATGGACTACTTCATTAGCGTACTCGCCATTGTCATAAGGGAATAGAAAATGAGAGAGACAGCGTAACTCCAAACCACAAGCATCCATGCCAGCTTGTACCCATCCTTGTGGCACTCCAAACAGACTACGACACTCCTTCCCATAGGGAGAACTGTTATGAGGTACTTGAGTAACATTAGGTTGACTATGAGTAGCACGACCACTAACAGTACCATTAGGATTGACTCTTCCATGGATCTTTCCATCTCCTTTCACACACTTCAACCATGCCTGTGTCCCATCTGCAAGCTGCCCAAGACGCTTAGTAAGCATTAGTTGCTCTTCAAACAAAGGAGCCAAAACACGAATTTCTTCAGGTGCTTTGTCATCTTTTGCCATAAAGTGAAAAGTTGTTTCATCTATTTTTAACCTCCCATCTTCTGCATAAAGCTCTTCATTCTCTGGACTGTACTCATAATGCTGCCTAATGACCCATTCGATCTGCTGCCTAGACCCCGGATTGAACTCTTTGTATCTCTGAATAGGGACACCAGCTTTATACCCGAGTCTCTTATTGTCTCTTTTAGGTACGAATACTTTCCCCGGAATAGGTGGAGCAAGTTCTTTGATCTTTGAAGACACAATAGCTTCACGATCTCTAAGGGTCTTCTCAAGCACCTTTGCTCCTTCAATGTCAAAGGGGAAGCCATTCTGTTCCTGCTTTGTCATCAGCCACTGAGCCTTATGCTCTAGGTCAATAGCAGCTTCAGGATAATGTTTAGCCAGCTCTTTTTCATAAAGTGCCTCCGTGACAACAACATCCTGCTTATTGTACTTCAGCATATCTTCGTTAAACATTGCCCATGCATCTTCTGTGTCTTCAGCATATGTGCCTTTATAGACACCAAGACGATAGCCATAAGCCTTTAAGGTGTGTGAACCAATTAAAGACCCCGGCATTTCATCTTTGTGATAGGCTCTATAGTCAGAATCAGCAATGTTAGAAAAGACCAGCCTAGCCAGAACTAATGTATCTACAACATTCTTTCTCTTCTCTCTAGGTATATCAAACCATGGATAGATCTTCTGGATAGCTGGAATATCGAAGTTAATGATATTGTGTCCACAAATACCTTCTCCGTTATTCACAGCTTCCCAGAGTCTCTTTACTCCATCTTCAACCTCTTCGGGTCTATAGCCCTTAACATTATGGTGTCCATCAGATATGCTTAGACAATGAATCTTCGTCATCGTGTCTAACAGACCGTCAGTTTCAATATCAAATATAAGCATACCTAATTTCCTCCTTCTATGCTTTACTTACATACCACAAGCACTATAGCCACAGCCAACACAATAGCCACAATGCCCTTCAACCTTAAAGAGTTTTTCATGACACTCTGGGCATTCTCTATAGTCAGCATCTCCGCTGCAAGTTGGCTTCTTTGGTGCTGGCTCTGCTTTCTTTGGTTCAACCTTTTCTTTCTTCTCTTCAACCCCAAGAATATTACCTCTACGGCATCCATCACGGAACACCGTAATACCTTTGCATCCACTTCTCCACGCTGCAATGTAAATATTGAATACATCATCCACAGTTGCATCATGCGGAAGATTGACAGTAGAAGAGATAGCATTATCTACATACTTCTGCATAGTGGACTGAAGAATGACACGGCTCGCCCACGGAATGTCATGAGCTTCAACAACCCATGGGAACATGTATTTGATTTCATCTACGGTCATATCCAGAGGACAACCATAGTAGTTCAGAAGGTCTTCAATGGAGCGTGCATAGACACGGAAGCTGTCTCCTGTCTTCTCCATCTTATGTGTAGAGCGATCATAAAAGAGCTTAAAGATTGGTTCACATCCACCTGTAAAGTTACCCATGAAAAGACTCATCGTCCCTGTAGGAGCAATGGACAGAAGAGAAGCATTAGCCATACCATGTTTCATTACACTGTCCAGTTCCTCAGTAGTCATCAGGTCTTTATCAACAGTCGGAAGGATACCTTTGAAGAACTTACCGTAACTACCAAACCGAATAGCTTCACCTACAGATGCTTTAAGAGCTACATCATGCATGGTCTTCATGAGAGTGTCTACGAATTTAATGGACTCTTCAGACCCATATTTAATACGGAGAGCTACAAATGCATCAGAAAGCCCAAACAGACCCAGACCAATCTGTCTCCAATCATCAATGCACTTCTTGTTTTCTGGAAGTGGCTGCTTATCATAACCGTACTTCAGAACGTCATTCAGTGCCATTACTGCTTTGACTACCGTTTCACAGAATGCTTTGTAGTCGAAGTATGCGTCCTTGCGGAACTTATTTCGGACAAAATTATAAACGTTAATAGAGCCGAGATTGCAAGAGCTGTAGTCAGCTCCAAGAAATTCACTACATGGATTGGAAGTGGAAATATGATAAGAAGGACGGTTAGGGTTAAAATTATGCTGCTGAATACGATCATTGAATAACACCCCCGGATCACCCATATCCCAAGCTACTGCACAAAATCTCTTAAAGAACTTCCGTGCATCAATATACTTCTCAATAATTTCTCCTGTGTCTTTACACTCAAAGTGCAAACGGAATTTAGTATCATTCAGCACTGCTTCCATAAACTCATCAGTAAAGAGTACAGAGATATTCATAGATGCAAGTTTTGTACCTTCTTCTTTCAGGTCAAGAAGAGCCTCAACATCTGGATGGTCACAGTTGAGAACGATCATCTCAGCTGCTCTTCGACCTCTTGCACCAATAATGTTACCAGTAGTATTGTAGAGTTCAAGAAAAGACACAGCACCTGTGGAAGTCTCTGCTGCATTTCTGACCTTTGCTCCCTTTGGTCTAAGTTTGGAGATGTTTACACCAGCTCCACCCCCACGAGAGAAGATCCTAGCCATATCTGCATTGGATTTATAAATAGATGTAATGTCATCTTCTGGCATTGGCATAATATAGCAGTTAGAAGAAGAAGCCTTAACTTCCGGTCTTCCTGCCATGTAAAGCGTTCTACCACCAAAGCAGAACCTACCTTCTTCCAGACTCTCTTTAACAAAGTCGTGAAGTTCTGGACGCACAATAGATGCTACTCTTTCACAAAATTCTTCGGGAGTTTCTTCTGGATTCTTAGCATACTTTGCCTTAAAGATACCCATAGATACTTCACGATCTTCCCAAGATACTTTCATATATTCCTCCTAGTTATTAAAAAGGACAATCATTGTCATCCTCATTATCTTCATCATCATCAAAATCACTCAGTCTATCAACTGCTGTGAGTCGGTCTGTGTCTCTATCATAAAACAAATAACCAGCAATCCCTGTCTCACCTGTCCATCTATTCTTCAGGACTCTGACTCTGACAAGATTCTTCTTTCTGCCATCTGCTTGCTGATTTCTTTCCAGACCAATAACTGTGTCTGCCAGCTGTGCTATAGCCCCAGACCCTCTAAGCTGAGATAGAGAAGTAGCCCCACCTTCTTCATGAGACTGCTGATCTGGAACTCGCCTAAGATGAGAAATGACTATAAGACCCACGCCAGTCTCCTCGACAAGAGATCTCATAGTTGTCATAAGCACATCTATCAGCTTTCGTTCGTTGTCTCCTTCGATACCAGAGACAGCGATAGATACATGATCTAGTATGATAAAGTCACATTTTTCACCTACAGCCATGTACCTAATTTTGTCCATCAGATTGTCACCTTCAAGTGACCCAAAGTGTTCATAAAGGACATAGTTTCCTGTCCCCATGGTCTTATCAAAAGCAGCTTTGAAGTCCTCATCAGATAGACCTTGCCTATTGATGTAGAGTCTTTTTCCAGCAGCTATTGACATAAGACCTTTGACTGTCCTCTTAACGTTTTCTTCAAGCATCAGCATCCCTATCTTCAGATGTTTGTTGACCCCCATGTCATAAGCAAGCTCCCTCACGAAGGTAGTTTTCCCAACGCCAGTGCCAGCAGTCAAGACAGTTAGTTCTCCTTTACGAATACCCATAGTCATTTTGTTAAGATCAATGTCCCATGGATAAGGATAGCCAGTATCGTTATCATCTTCCTTTGAGACTTCATCCCATGTGTCTTTACCATTGATAATGCCATCTGGCATGTATGGTTTGGCAGACCAGATAGCTTTGATAACGTCCTGTCCTTTGCCATTAAGCAAACATTCATTTGGGTCTTTGAGAGGAAGATTAGCAACATAGAGCTTGTTAGGTTTCAGTAACCCTTCAATACTCTTCACTGCACTTCTCCCTGCTTCATCCATATCAAACATAACAATGACCTGTTCAAAAGAGTTCAGCCAATCCATGTTGGCTTTGAAGACCTTTTTGGCAGACCCAACACCTAACGGAATAGACACAACAGGGTATTTGTTTCCCTGTAGCTGAGAGACAGTAAGGCAGTCAATCTCTCCTTCGGTGATGACCAGCTTCTTACCGCCACCCCCAGCCCACTTTTGCTGTCCATAGAAGCGGTTAGAAATATCACCGCGAACTTTGAAGACCTTGTTAGCAAATCTTAACTTCTGCCCTACGATCTTTCCTTCGTCATCAAAGTAGTTTGCTACCTGAGACCAGCCACCTTCCATTCTAACTTTGTAGTATGAGTAAGCTCGGCACGTCTCTTCTGTGATACCTCTAGCTCTCAGTGAGTCTAGTTTCATGTTCTCTATTGGAATGATAGCCTTTGTCTTAGAAGCCCCAACGCCTTTAGACTCCTCTGCTCCGTGATAGGTATGACAAGAGAAGCAGTATGTGTGTCCATCGCTATACTCACAGAGAGCATCGTGAGAACCACAATCAGGACACAGAAGATGAACTCGAATTGCGGTACTCTCTTCATGCTCTTCCATTTTTAATTAACCCTCCAAATCACCAGCATCATTTGTTTCCATAATCTTTGCATTAGGATACTTAGAAGTGATTTCTTTGACAGCCTTCTTTGCTGCCATTGTCACTTTATCATCACCGCCAGTGTCGATAAGAACGGCAAGAGCTTTGTCTTCATGTTCAAACCACCAACCAGCATATGCATATTCAACCCGATCTGCTTCAACAACTCCATTTGCCCTAACAATAAAATGGAAGCCTGTATCAAGACCACCTCTTCTCATACATTTATTTCTAAGATCCTCTAGGGCTGTCCCCTTCAGATCTTTCTTAACAATGTAGATATAATAGGTGTCCGTTCTCTTACGAAACTTCAAATTAACGAACGCCACTTAGTTCACCTCCTCTTCTCTGTTTCTTGTCTCAATTATCTTTCTTCTTCCGAATCAGACCTTTGATAGATCTCTTTCTCTCTCTTAACCATTTGTCTGGAATCCATTTGTCTGCATATTTGAATCCATACTTTTCACACCAGTCAGCATAGGTGGTCTTAGACCCTTTGTAGATATGGGTCTTAGACGAAGAAAAGACAAATCTAATATCCAGTTTAGGATACTGCTTTTGAATTAGCAGATGTTTCTTCCTATCGTCAACATCAAAGACACCTTTTGTCTCTATGATGATACCATTAGGTAGGACAAAATCAGGTGTATAGTGATGAGGAGATGCCGGAATCTCATAAGGGATTTGGTACTCCTCATACTTTGCATCAATGTCTGCATCCCTGAGTTGGGCTGCTACTTTGTCTTCCAGACCAGACCTATAGGTAGCATCTACATGTTTAGACCAGCCACCTCTCCTGCTGAAAAACTTCTTCATATGTTAGAACTCTCCATCTTCATCAGTGTCTTCTTCGCTGCTATCTACAAACGGAGAATCATCATCTTCTTCAGGTGCGGAGAACCCTTCTTCTTCACCAAAGCCATAGCCCTTAGCATCCTTCTCACCGTATTCTTTGAGGTCAATAATCTGAACTGCATCCAGACGCAGTTTGATACCATTGACCACTTTAGAAATCCAGTACGGTACAAGAGTGTATGCTACTTTTGCAATAGTTCCGTTGCCAATAGACAGTGGGTCTTTAATCGGCTTACCATGTGCATCAAAGACAGGAATCGTCACCTTATGAGTCTCACCAGATTTTGTCGTGTAGTGAGAATTTGCTTTGAACTTAAAGACAATATCTCCATCTTTGTCTTCACGATAGCCGAGGAACGGTTCAGCAGACCATTTCTGTCCCGGTTTCAGTTTGATGGAATGTTTAGCCTTCTCAAGTTCCTTATCAATCACCGCAATAAAGGCATCGGTTTCTTTCTGATCGAATTTGATGTTGACCGTATAGCCTACGTCTTTGCCTTCATACTGTTCAGGTTCATAGATATGAGGGAACAGAAGGCTTCCCTTCGGGGTAACACCAGTTGTAAATTCATACTTTGCCATAATTATTTATCTCCTTTGTTTTCTTCATTGGTAGAACCAAATCCACCATTACCACGTTCAGTGTCTTCTAATTTGTTTACTTCTTCAATCTTAAAAGCTGGGTCTTTCACCAGTACAAGCTGTGCCAGTCTCTCGCCCCTTTTAGCATGATACAATTCATCTGTATCGTTAATGACCAGCAAGATCAGCTCTCCTCTGTAGTCCGAATCAATAATTCCTGTGCAGTTGGCAAGTCTAATGCCTCTCTTACCCCACGAACTACGGATATGGACTTCTCCATGGTAGCCTTTAGGAATTGCCATTGCGATACCTGTGTATACCATCATGACTTCATGCGGGAAAAAAGTAGACCCTTCACTGATAAAAAGGTCAAGCCCCACTGAGCCTTCAGTCATCTTCTTAGGGATAATCGCATAATCGACCAGCTTCTTAATTTTCAGTGTTGGCAGTTTCATTAAATACTCCTTTTCCTAACAAAAATTCAGCAGCCATCGGACACTGCTCCAGAATTTCATCACAGAACTTTCTCCATTCAGGAAGTCTATGATTGTGTCTCTGCTTAATCATCGTCTTGAGCTGGCGATAATTGGTCGTTACTCTCGCGGTAAGGTGAAGACCAGTTGGGCAAGAGTAGAGAAGCTGCAAGTAGTTAGTTTCGTTCGGCTCTTCCTCATATCTCTTCTGCAAGCCTTTCAGACGGTTCACAATCAATGGGTCTGTGTAGGGTGTGAAAGCTGTATCAAGTTCCATCTTTGTGAGACGGTGCATCGTAGACTGAGAAGACACAATCTGTGCAAAATGGTATCTTTCAAACTCAGTCCACATCTTGACAGTACATGTCAGGTCAAAAGACACCACAATTCCAGACAGGAAGTTATCGTGTCCTTCGTTAGACGCTCTGCTTGCTAAAGACACAGCTCTCTTCCAGTCCTTTTCATCAAGGAATCTGTGCTGATCTTCAACGTCCAGATATGCTTTCATTGGATACCCAGAAGCTCTCACTGCATTGAACATATCATAGACTTTCAGGTTACTAATTCTCATTCTTCGTCTTCCTCCTCTTCACCGTATGTAGGACACAGAATCTTCATACCTTTGTAGTCCAGTGTGATGTACACAAATGGATATTTGATGTCAATCCGAAGATACTTTGTTGGAATATTAAAGCAAACAAGTGTGTGATAAAGATCTCCAATGGTCTGGAAAAGATGTTCAAAAGAGTTCCTATCATAGATCGCCGTGATAGTCCCATGGTCTACATTAAGATCAGGGTTAGCTACCTTGCAGATACTAATAAGTTCATCAATAATATGTGTACTTTCATCTCTCATAATTACCACCCCACAATAATGTTCAGATGTGCCGTAGGAATAATGTTGTCTTCGTCTCCTTCGTCTACTGCTGGATACATGCAAGTGACAGTCATATCCTTTGCAATCTGAAAGACTGCCAATGGCATGTCACTGAGCTTGCCACTAAAAATCATAGCCTTCTCATCACCATATGAATAAATATACACTTCTTCATTCATATCCAGCATGTTCACAACGGCACCGAGCTTATTCATTTCTCTTCACCCTCTGCTGTGTCCAGTTCAATCAGAAGCTGTGTCTTTACATGCAGCTCCGTGGAGTCATCACCGTACATATCGGAGTCTCTAAGATATGTATTTACCCCTGGATTGATTGCATCAACTTTCAGATTGAGGACTTCTTCGGGAGACAAGAACGATCTCTGTCCGAATCCCCAGATAGCATCCTTTTTACGACCAAAGACCAGAATGGAATAATTGTCAACCTCAGCGTTAGTAAGACCCAGAATGTAGTTATCTGGAACAACATCTAATAATTCTTTAAGTGTCATGATGTGTTCTCCTTCTTCTTATAAAACAATGACCTTTTTACCATCAATCACTTCAAAATCGGGCAGAATATCAAAGTCTACGCCCTCATATAAACCACCATCATCCCTGTACTGGACGCAAATTTCACAGTCCAAACAGTCAAACATCTTTGCCCACTCAATGAGTTGTCTCAGTGTCATCTTCTTCATTCTTTTCACTCTCCTCTGCAAGGTCTTTGAGCTGATTAGCGTACCATGCAATCTTGCCAGCAGTCTCAGCCTTGTCACCCTTCCTGCCATAACGATATGCGTATTTCAGGATGTTCCCCCAAAGGAATCCCTCATACTGATCGTGGTGCATCAAATGGTTGATAATGTCAATGGCTTCTGGAAGACCCTTGACTTTGTAATGAGATGGGTTTACGGCATCTTCAACTTTCTTGTTGAGTGCATCTTCCATGCGTTCTACAGTGCCATCATTCTTCTCCTTGAACTCAATGTCAACCTCTTCGACTGGCACAATATCCTTAATCATGTTCTTGCGATCAGAATAGAAACGTCCGTCTCGCGTAAAGAAATCATACGCAAATGTAGAGGTAGGCTTCTGGTCGCACCACTTGACCTGAATAGGATATTCAAGATTTTCGTTTGAACCAATCTTAATGATTTCACCTACACCAGCAAACTGAGAATAGACATAATCTCCTACCTTAAATTTTTCACGTTCTGCATCATTTTTTCTACGAGTCTCCATGAATTTTTTGTCCTCTACCATCTCTTTTGAATCCTGCGTTTTTTCAATGTTATGGTCAATGACACTAGCAATCTGTCCCATATTTTCTTCCCCCACCTTCGTAATTTTTGTATCATCTGTCTTGTCACCAGCAAACAAATATCCATCCTCAGTGAATGTGCTGCAATCCTCTCCAATCTTGTAGCGACTTTCATCCCATCTAACTGTGATTGGATATGGATCACCTGTATCCAAAACTGTTACAATAGTTCCATACTTATGGAATGGCGCAAAAACACGATCTCCGACCTTAAATTTTGCGTCTTTCTTCTTGATAATGTCATTATCAGGCTGCGGGTATAGCTTATTGAACACCCCATCAGGCGTGTAGAACTCACAAGAGTTGAAAGACCTAGGGCATGCACCTGTCCAATATACCTGAACTGGATATGTGTTTGTTTTAGAGTCGTCAATGTGTTCCACTACACCTTCGCCAAAGTGCTTAGAGTAGACATGATCGCCTACCTTGAACTTACCTACTTTCAGCAAGCAAATGTCAACATCAGGGTCATTAAAGCTGCTATTGTACTTTCCTTCGGGAGTGAAGATACTTCTCTTGCAACTGTTCTTCCACTGAACATGAATAGGATAGATGTACAGGCCGTTGTCATCAACATCAGTTACGACCCCTTCACCGAACCTTTTGGAATAGACCTCATCTCCAACTTCAAACATAATAGCCTCCTTCTTGTACTAGAATACCCCTAGGACGCTCCAAAATCGTTTCTAAGGAGTTCTCAAGGTGTCTAAGTAAATTTACTTAATCACCCTTGAGGAACGCTCTGAAGCGATTTAAGAGCTTCCTGCTCTTATCGTGCTGTCTCCTAACTACTGTGATTTTTAATGCATCAGCCTTTTTGGCATAGACAGATATATAGCCATCTGCTGTGAATGTGCTTTCACTTTCGACCAGATGTTCATTAGTCGCAAACCATCTGACTACAATAGGATAGACACATGGCTCTTTAAGAATATCTGTGACCATTCCAAAACCATGAAAAGGTGCATAGACCATGTCACCTAACTTAAATTTAGATACAGTCATCTACAGTCCACTCCCTTTCATCCATAATTGCCTGTGCTTTCTCAAGACAGTTACCGAACTCATTCATGCAAGACGTACCTCTATTACCGCACCTGTGTCCTTGACAGATACTCATAAGGTAGTCAGCAGTGTATCCTGTAAGCCACTTTGCAATGAAACTAAGATTGCCTTGGCATCCACCAGTAAACTTGATGTGCGTTACTACATACTTGTTAGGCTCTACAGCGTCACCTTCAGTGTTCAATACAGGTGTCAGTACGAACTCAATCTGCTGACTACAGACCTTTTCTGGCTTAAATCTGAAATGCATAGATTGTCAACCTCCTTCCGTTGCATTCTCCTCTGTTTCTTGTCTCAATTAAATGAGGGGATAGTTGGCTAGTGAAAACTAGCGTTTACCTTCTCCTCTGTTTCTTGTCTCAATAGCGAAGCTAGTGACCTAGCAATTACTTATTGAGAGACGTTCTCAGTTGCACCAGCCGAAGGCAATGGTATAGACACAAAGTATGATAGACCCAGCTAGTTCTTCTAGGTCATAAAACATGTTTTAATAGTAAGAAAGACCTAGCTTGATCTTCAGGTGCGGTATGACACCTAAAGACCCCTTAACTCTAGCTGCTAACTAGCTCTTAACTCCCCCTATATAAAGACACTAAAAAAGAACCTTATAGAATAACTATAATAGTCATCCTATAAGGTTCTTTAAGTATTCTTAATATAGATAGTTAATAGATAGTATATAGTAGTTAGATTTAAGGTAACTAGTAAGACTCTTCTTGATATCCTTAAGATATCTTAAAGAGTCCTTCTCCTTCCCCCTGTTTCTTGTCTCAATTAGTATAATATCGTGTCTCTAATGGAACGCATAAAGGCTACTCAAGACCTCTTTAATGTCAAAAGACCCTTTGCTTGGCAGCTCTGGAAGTTCCTTTTCGGTCAGGTGTGCTACTTCTTCAGCGAACTCCTTGAGGACATCATGCTCCGTATACATCTTCACAAAGCACTCCCTTACGGTCTTAAAGAGAAGTCCTGCGTCTGCTACTGTAGTACCATAGCTATCATGAATCATAGCAAAATGGTTAATGCCTTGGTCTTTAGCAGTGCATACAGTCAACTGCAAATGACTAGCATCCATGCTATGAATGAAGTTTGGTGCAATGGAGTTAGCCTGTTTGCGACTGTTTACGTCACCTAAAGTATATGGAACATAAATTCTCTTCTGTGTCTGTGCGAAGCGTAAGCGGTAGATCTTGGTCTTGGTGGTCAGGTATGGTTGATGAATTAAAAGACCCATTGGCGTAGTCCACTGGACTACGTTCTCATTCTTGCAGATCAGTCTTGTCACCTTCTGCAACCATTCCATGCCTTCAACTGCCTTGACTACTACTTTTCTAACTGCATTCCAAATCAGCTTTGCCATGTAAGTAGCCATAGGGTGTGCATTGGCTTCCGTAAAGACACCTTCATTCATGTGAGGGTTGATTGTGTCTGTCAGAATCTGATCTTTGAAACCATACTCCTTAGACCCATATGCAAGGGTCATGACAGAACGCTTGGTCACTTTTCTATTGACACCAAAGTTCAGCCATAACTGTGCTAGTGTCTTAGTACCGAGCTTCATCCTGTTCTTGTCTTCATCCCATGTGTCTGTTGTACCATGTTCTGAATCATCTTTTAGAACTTGATTTACTACCTGTGCTACTCTTCCATAGATATCCTGAGGTTTGTCAGAAGGTTTCAAATTGACAGCTTCTGCCCCTACAGGATCTCTAAGAATAGCTGAGAAGTGCTGAAGACCAGAACATGTTCCATCAAATGCGACTGGAACGCCTGTAGACCACCCGATGATAGACCCATTGTGACTTGCCTTGTAGTCGATCATCTTGCGGTACTCAAAGCAAAACTGAAGAAACTCAAAGGGACAATCAAGGTTTCCCCACCAGTCAAGCATACCGATCGGGTCTGCTGCGGTGTCAAGGATGTTCTGTTCGTTATCCTTGACCCACTTGATTTCATCGGTGAAAGACACCTTGTCAATCCCCGCAAACTCAGCCCCTGCGATCAAGAACCAACGTTCTGTGCTTGGGTCTGTCACCTTTGGTGCATCTGCGAACTGGATAAGACCCTTATTAAGGTCATCTCCTTGGAAACTAAAGGATGGGATAGGGTAGACCCTGCCTCTAAAGTCCATGTTGCAAGGGAAGTAGATTTTCTCATAGTCCTTGAAACGGTCTGCGGTCTTGATGTTTGCCAACACCCTAATCATCTTGCCTTTACGGCTTGACTCTTTCTTGTATTGGAGATATGCCTTGTGCTTGTGTTCTTTCAGCTCCTGTTCAGTTGGATTATGAAGCTTTGGAAGACCCGGGAATGGTTCGGTGCAAGGAAGACCAGCTCTATCACCACCCATCTTGATAATCTCATGGGCTACTTCAAGAACCTTCTTATCAATCTTCCATGGTGTCTTCTGGATAGCATTGAGAGCCTTCATGGGCTTAGAGAGATCAGCCGACTTGAGTTTACTCATATACTTCTTGTAATAGTAGCCACCATCCTGAAACCTATAGAGACGCAGAAGGCTATTAAAGATAGCAAGTTCTCCATAGTAGCCCCCATCATTTATGTCAGTCCATTCCTTTGGTGGGATGATAGTCGGGCAAGTAGTGTATGCGTGCAATATAGCATAGTCGGTATTGGTCTGCCAAATCTCTATAAACTTCTGTGTTGGGTGCAGCTTGTCAACTTCCCCGCCCATAGACTGAAGTTCAAAGAGGTCTGTAGACGAGAGCAGAACTTCCACCAATTTGCCACCTAAAGTGAACCATACATTCTTATCAAATTTCCTTGGTGTCCATGGAATCCCTGCATCAGTGATCTTGTTTTCAATCTGCTTGACATAGTAGCGTCTGTAGTAGTCGCTATTGCGGGTCTTGAGACCCTTTTGGATACCTACAGGAATGTTCGTAAACTCAAACATTTTCTTGTTGTTTTCCTTGAGCCATGCTTGAAACACGGTGCTATTGATATACCGCTGATAATCATCCCCCTGCAAGTAGTTCAGAAATTCCTGCAAGTGTACTTCCTGCACTATCTGCACACCAATGATTTCCCCTACATGAGAGAGGGACGGATATTCATCGTCACCCCCCTTGATAGCTGCTTGGTTAATGACATTAGAGAGCAGTGACAGACACAAGATAGAGATAAAGGTATCTTCATCTTCATACTGAGAATTAGCGTATTTTAAGAAGTGATAATACATGGGCTTTACGCCTCTTTTAGGTGCTAACTGTGCATCCAACCATACATGCATGTTCTTTGCTAAATTGCCATACAGGTGGTTAATGAGACCAGAACCCATGGACGTATGAGAGGCATCTCCTGTGTCTTCCTTGTGTGCAAGGATAGCCTTGAGTTTTTCCATCGCCATGTGTCTGTATTCATTCTCAAGTTTTAACTCATCATCTAATGTTGGCATGATAATCTCCTTTCTTTAATTGAATTAAATTGAGTTAAATTGAATTAGAATTGAATTGAATTGAGTTAAGACACAGACTAACTACTAGCCTGTGTCTATACTCTCTTCTGTTTCTTGTCTCAATTATTCAAATGCCAAATCCATGGCAATGTGTCTTGCTATCGTGCGGTTAAGCATGGCGGGCATAGACCCTTTCTCATCATCATACGTCTTCCATGTGTCGATCACGGCATCACTAGCCCCTAACAGTTCAGCGACCTCAATCGTGATAGCCTGTCTTGCCCAGTCCGTTGTGTCTCCTTTCTTGGGGATATGGTATCTTCTGAGGTCATTAAGGATTTCCCGATACTGACAGTTGCAGACGTTAATCAGCCACCACCATGGCTTCTTCTCAAGGATTTCCCCTGTGATGATGTTGGCTAAATCCCATGAGTAGCACAGATGACAAGTGCTATAGCCCGCCAACAGGTCAATCATGAGACCCTTGACAATCTCTTTGAGTTCTTTTGTGCTTTCCAAAGTGCGTTTCATGATAGTTCCTCCTTGCTAGGCAATAGCCGTAACAAAAACAATCAGTAACAAGACAATGCAAAGTGCGATAAAGTTTGCAAGCGTGGTAGCCCCTGTACTTACAAACAGCATATCTGCGAGGGCAAGTAAGTACAAGGCAATACCAATTCTGAAAACTGTTTTCATGATAGTCAGTCCTCCTTGTCCTTCATCGGCATACCAATCTGCTTGTAAAGCCATTCCCAATCGTAGGAAATGAGGTCATTCAATTCGACCCCATCGACCCCATCGGGATAGAGGTCTTCCAAAAAGTCCATGAGTTCTTCACTCATATCCTCTTCATCAATCTCAAGAAGCACCTCTCTTGCCTGTCCCCATGAGTTAGTGTAAAGCGTTTCAAAATCCACTTCTTCTGTTACTTTAAGCATGATAGTTACCCCCATTAACCCTCTTTAAGAATGTCACGGAAATCTTCAAGTACATAAACCTTGAATTGATAATCTTCTGCATTGACTACTATCTTGATAGGCAAGGCATAAATGTACACCTCTTGAATAAACCCCGCCCATCCTGTAGGCAAGGTATTCCACCTTTTAGTCATTGGAAAAGTCAAGTCGTCTGTCTTTTCTAAAGAGGTCATCTCTTTGACCAATTCCTGTATAATTCTTGTCATGATAGCACCTCAGCTTTCCAAAAACATGACCATATCAAGAGAGTCCTTGAAATTCTGTTTCTCAAATTCTTCAAGGGCTTCGGGATGTTCTTTGAAAAATCCATAGAGATAACCATAGAATCCTTGAGAGTGTGAAAGTGACTTGATTGCTTCCATAATTTCTTTCTTGTCCATGATATTTCCTCCTTAGTCGCACACAATACCATGAGAGAACATGGTATATACAAACTCATGTTCTATCTCTCGCTTTTCTTTGAGAGTCCTTGAATTGTCTATCATCGTTCCATAGCGCGCTACGATAGACTCAATGCGTGGTGTGATAGACCCCCAAAGAGTCCATCTGCGCACCATGCGAATCTCCCATGACTCAATTCCCTTGTGTCTTGTGTAATACATTTTTATATCCCCCTTGTGTCTTTTCTAATCTTTGCAAGCGTCTATAGAGTGCTGCAAGGCACTTTTTCCGTGCCTTGTCCTCACTCTTTCGTGTCTTGATCGTCATGAGTTTACCCCCAAATTCTCTCATCCATTTTCTGTTATTCAATCTTAATCCACTTGTTATTGTTTACTTTCTCATTCCGCCCTATTAGTCGGCGTATTCCTGCCCGTTCTTTTAGGTGTTCGGCGTCCCTAGCCATTATCGCACTAATGGCTATGCTTCATGTGTTCCCTATCCCCTTGTGAGAGTTCAAGGGCAAGGATAGGATTTTGTCCCCTATCCATCACACACCTATATGAAATTGTCAAAGAACGATTTAACGTTGCGCTTGTCATCACGTTTCGTTGTATCTAGGATACACTCTAGACCATCAAATGTCCAGTTAGGGTTCGATTAGACTTTTATTAGAGTGTTTCTAATCTTTAGGATCCTTGGGGATCCATCCTAGAGATCCCCATACACTTGATTAGACCTAGCTGCTACTTACCATCCATAGCTATAGTGGAAAGCCGCGTGTCTAATTTCTGCTATCTCTCTTTCCTCTTCCTTGGTCAATGGCATGAGTTCGCCAGTCTTGCGGTCATATGCCATATGCTGATTGTACATGAGTTCCAACGTCTTTTTGTTGACCCCCTTGACCAATGCCCCGAACTCTTTAAGCCACCACGTCTGCTGCTTGGAGGTTGTTACACTGTACTTTCCAGTGTAAATCACTCTATCACCACGAATAATGATGACCTTGGTATCATAGGAAATCATGCCCTCCTCTGAAATGTAGCCATACTTGCCAGTATAGACGATATCGGCATAGTATCCGCATTTTGCATATTTGTGTTCATTCAGCTTTTTAATTCTCATGATGTTCTTCCTCCTTGATTTGATGGGGCGATACCTAACCGCCCCCTACCTTAGACCCTTGCCCTTGCCTTATTTTTCAAGGGTCTTACACCATTCAATAAATTCATCTTCCGTGTAGTCATCATTGACGAACACAGCAGCTTTGTCAGTAGATACCGCTACGCATTCCTGACGGAAGATATGGGCAAAGTAACTCGCCATTGATACCGCACGGTCTACCGCGATATCGTAAATGTCAACCCTTAGACTGTTTTCACGCTGACCGTGATAGAACCCGACACATCGCGTGATGGTGCAATCCGTTTCAGCACCGATGGTATCCATTGCACCATCACTGTCCAGTTTTACTCCGTCTTTGGTAGTCATGCCAATATTTAGCACAACATTCATTTCTTTTTCGTTGCCAATATCGTGTGCCATTTCCTGTTCCTCCTGTTTCTGTTCCTGTTCCGTGTTGTCATCATCGTCATGCCCTACGATGATATAGACCACATAGCGATACATTGGCATTTCATCAACGGCATCAATGTCCACCGTCTTTCCCATTGCATTGAGGAGGTCAACACAGAAGCTATCAATCATGTTAGCTTTGCACCATGACCAATTACATTTATCCTCATACGCCCCTAAAGACTCTTTGCGGATTTCAGCGGTGCGGTATCCCTCATCGTGAATGATGTTGGCTACCTGTTCAATGTTGTCGTTGTCAGACCATACTACCATTTCAATTTCCATGATGATATCCTCCTATCACTAAATGGATTGCTCGCTGCCGTTTGGCTCGCTCGCTCTTGACTGTCCATATGATACACCCCCGCAAGCCAAAAGTCTAGTAAACTATTCATAACGTTTTGATTAGAGAGTTTCTAATCTTCACCATATCGACACAATTCGATATAGTCGGGTCGTGTCGGGCGAAAAATCGCCTATATATGTATATATAGCAAGCGGATGATAGCAATGTATGAGTATTCATAAAAGTGCATAAAGTATCCATAGAGAATACGCTATGATATTCATAGAGAATACGTTATGGATTATTTATGCAAGAATATGTATAGGTATACAAAAGGGCATTTTGCGGTCAATTATGAGTCAATTAGATATCATGTATGCAATTTGAGAATACCTGTGAATAACTTTGAGATACCTGTGAATAACTTTAAGATACCTGTGAATAACTTTAAGAGTGTGAATAAGCTGTGAATAAGTGATAACAGATGAAAATTGACTATGGGTCAATAAAACAGATAGAAAAACTTCTATATGTTCAAAAAATAAACACTGTTTGACTCTTAAAGTGACTCAAAGTCAATAATAAAAGCAAACACTGTTTAACTCTTTAGGATATCTATAAGAGTCGATACGGTTTACACGCCACCGTGTGTGTACATAGCTAGCGATGGAGAGAGTACAGCGGTGCAACGTTACGGTACTAATGCGGTGCCAGTGTGACTCTTTAAGAGGGCATAAGGGGGAATCCAGAGCCAGCCAAGTGGATGAATAGACACTTCACAATTTTTACAAAATTTTTATAAGACCCAGTTAGAATTTCCACTTATGAACCACCTGAAAGTTCTCCACATGATCCTTAGAGAGTCCAATAGACACCTCAATGGCTCTATAATAGTTGTAGTTCCTCTGGATGCCAATAGGTACATAGAAGTGACCATCATGAGATCTACCAATACCAGCAGATACTTCCCAGTTTCTTTTATACTCCAAGTCAGCCATTTTGCGGACTATAGGGGTCATATTGATATCTGAGGTCACTTTGGTCTGAAGTCCTAAAGAGTCACCTTTAGAATCTTTAGAATCTCTTAATGAGATCTTACCGGACTCTTTAGGTATCTCAAAGATCTCTCCATTTACCTCAGCAATGTATCTGTTATTAACTACTAGGTCTGGGTCTGTGTTCCGCTGTTTCTCTTTAAGTGTAATTGTGTTGGTTTCATGGAGTACCTCAGTACCAATAGAGTCCTCATTAGAACTCTCCACTTTAGGCACAGTCCTAGTAGTAGAATGTAGAATAGCATAGCAGCCATAGCCAAGGAGGAAAGAGACTACAGCTACTATGATATATTTGATAGTACTAGTCAATTTAGTAATCATTATATATCAGTCCTTTATTAGTAATAGTTAGTAGCTAGATAGTAGCTAGATAGTAGCTAGAGTTAAGGTATTCTAAAGAAACTCTAAAGGATACTTTAGGAAATCTTTAGCATACCTGACCAGAAGAGTAAGAGGTCTCTAAGACACATTAAGAGGACTCATGATGTTTCAAGAACAGAATGTAGTCTCATCATGGGTCTTTAAGATTAACTAATAACTAGCTATCTACTAGCTATTAACTAATACCTGTATAGATATTTATACACTCATAATGTTAAGAACAGAGTGTAGTATCATTATGTATCTTAACCTTTTCCCTCTACCCTTCGGGTCTTAACACAATTAGTTACTTTGTATATACATGTCTTAATAAGAAATAAGTTGACAATTAGATCGGTCTTCTCACTACTTATAATTATACATAATTCTGTATATTTATAAATGATGATAAAATAGCTAGATAAATCTAGCAATAGCCGCTAACTACTAACTAGCTATATCCTCTAGCTGTAAATGCTTCTAGGATGCTCTAAAATCGTTTCTAAGGGCTTCCCTGTGTGTCTCAGGTAAGTTACCTTCAAAGCAGCACAGAACGCCTCTGAGAGCGTTTTAGAGCATCCTAGAGGTATATACCCCTAGAACGCTCTTATTTCGTTTCTGAGAGCCTCTTAAAGCTCCATGAGTAATTTATCGAAGGACACCCTAAGAATGCCTCTGAGAGCGTTTTAGGAAGTCCCTAGATGCCTCTAGGAGTCCTGAAGGGGTCTAAGCTCTTCACATGCATCTTACCAGAGCTTAACTTATCCTTATAGACCTCTGGCTTACCCCAGTTCAAAGCACCTCCATCAGGGTCTGCCCACATCTCTAATTCCTCTTCAAGATGCTCCTCCATGCCCACATTAGCATCTCTATCAAGCACATCGTGCCAATAAGACACAGCCATAGCAACGGCATCAAGTCTATCATCATGAGCCAAAGCGCCTTTCTCATCACAGAGGCGGGTCATTTGATAGATAAAGGAATAAGCAGGAGACCTCTCATAGACCTTATAATCGTCCATCACTACACTCTTGTTAAGGATGATCTTATGGGTCATTAAGAGAGGTTCAAGAGTATCAATGATACGCTTCTCCTTCTGCTGTCTATTGTTGATCTCCTGTACAGTACAAGGATGAATCTTACCTAGAACAGGTTTTAGTAACTGAGAGAACATCCCATCACCAAAGTTAGATTCTACGACCACTTCATTGACATCATAGAATTTAGCTTTGTTAGCAAGGGTTGTTAGTGTCCCCTCAGAGTACCCTTCATGATACCCTCCAATATCCAAAATGCACAGATACCCATTGATGTATTTGATGACAGAATAGGCTGTTTCATCCTTACCCCTACCAGATGGGTCGATAGCCATAACCGTACCAGAGTAGTCTGCTACCTCCTCAGAGCGACTCAAAGGACTATAGAAGTAGTCACCTTTAAGAGCCACAGAAGGCAGTTCAGGAATCCTCTTAGCTGGGTCTGAACTCCATGCCCACTTCAGGCTAGTCTGTTTCAGGTCAAGATCTGTCACTATGAAGTCCTTTACCTTCAGTGGATACTTCTCAGCATCAGATAGGTTAGTATTCAGCATGAACTGAAGAGCAAACCCTGCCTTACCATAAGACAGCCTACGCTTCTCAATTTCCTCTACATCGAAGCGATCTGGGTCTGTAGGGGTTAATTTGTCTGCATATTTCTCTGGGTCTTCATCATACGGTTCAGCAATGAATGGTGCTAATTCGCTACCATAGGACTCTCTTTCAGCAATGGAAGAGGGATACTGAACAGTCCAAATACGTCTCTTATAGCCACGTTTGGTGAGTTCATTGTACAGACTCATTTCATTCTGAGGTGTACCCAGATAGATGATCTTACCACCCGGCTTTAAGACTGCATCAAATTCCTTTACAGATTCACCTAGTTTATCACGCTGCACCTGAGTACCGGAGTTATTCGGGACTTCTACGTCATCGGCAATCAAGAGGTCTGCACGAGAACCTGTGATCTGACCAGTGATACCTACGGACTTCACCGATGGAGAAATATCTGGTACAGCAAGACCCACATCAAAGAGGTTCTGGGTATCTCGCTGTCCCCTTTGGGTCTGTAAAGGTTCCAAGAAGGGCAGCAAATAGATAATACGTTTTATAAAGACAGCGTTTGCATCTGCTCTATCTTTAGATGCAGACACAACCAAGACCTTGATCTGAGGGTCTTTCCAAAGCATCCATACGGTATACGCACAAGTCAAAAAGGACTTAGCGACACCTCGAAACCCCTCAATGATGCTTCGGTCAGTTGGGGTATCCATAAGGTACTTTGCAATATCGTACTGTATAGGTGTAGGGTCTGGAAGCCCGATAGATTTCCAGACCATGAACACGAATACACGAAAGTCCTTATGAGCCTGTTTAATTTGGTCTTCCGTCCATAGCAAAGTGACCTACCTCCTCCTTAAAGATCGGGATATCTGTGGTCTGCTGCCTCTTCATCAGTTCAGCTACTCCCGGTGTCTCAGGAGTAGTCTGAAGCTGATTCTCTTTAAGGAAGCGTCTGACCTTATCAAGGAAAGCTGGATTGCGTCTAAGCTCTGGGTCTGAGAGACCATCAAGTAGGGCATCGACCTCAAGTTGAGCAATCTGGTCAATGATAGCACTGTTAATCTTAGGCATCTTCATCACCCCATCCATCAAATCTATAGAGGTCATTAGCCTCCATAGTAGCAATAATCTTCCTAGCATAGTCTGGATCTGTAGCATAGACAGGTGCGAGTGCCCACACAAAGTCCTCTACACACCAGCCATTCTCCCATACTGCAAGAGCTTCGGCATACGCTGGCTCTTCCTTAATGAGTACGCACCAGTCTCTAATAGCATCTTCAAGAGACGAATAGGACTGGAATCTGTCATAGATAGTGACATATTCACCATTCTCATATTCTGTGGTCTGCTGCCGTACATAGTTACCCCAGCCATTCCATTTGCGACCAAAGTAGTTGAACTGACCAATGCAGTATCTTCCCCAGCCAGATTCAAGGATAGCCTGAGCGATACACACGGATGCTGGAAGATTGTACTCAGCACAGACCTTACCAGCTGTGTCTCCAATAAAATCAATAAATTCATCTGGGGTCATATGGTGGAAATCTCCTTTCATTTTCTTTTTTAGCTTCATCTGGGATACCATCTTTGTCTTCATCCACGAGCCATTTGCTAAAGGTCTGAATAGCAATGGTCAAACCACCAACGGCTGTTATATACTGTCTAAACTCAGACAAATTAGCATGACCTGTAGAGACCCATTCATAGATAGTCATAGCCAGATAAAGAAGTAAACAAAAAAGAAGATAACGAAGACTCCATTTGATGAGTCTCATGGAGTCTTTGTCTCTTCGTTTAATCTTAAATGTACTAATTATCTCTTTGATTTTTCGCTTAACGTAGAGCATATCTCGTCAAGGCGTTTAGAGTTGATCTTATGAGCTTCTTCAAGAGCTGCTACACGAACATCCAAAGCACGCCTGTCTGCTACACTCCTTTCAATTTCTCTCTTTAACTCATGTAATACATCACTATTAAGGTCAATAGCGTGCTGTAATGGTCTAATAACAACATAGTTAAAAGCTGCACTAAGACAACTAGCTACCGTCAAAATAGCAACAATACTATTCAAAATATCCAAAGAGGCTCCTTTCTTAAATATAAATATAATAGGGAGTGCCAAAAGACACTCCCCACCATATTTAACTTACCACTAACTTATTATTAAGGAGTAGGGGTAGTTGTACCTGTAGGTGCCGGAACGATAAACGCCGGAACAGGAGCTGGGCGAAGTCTCTGAATAAGATCAGCCGTCTGTGCTGTCTGTCCATTAAGGATGTTAGCTGCCATGAGCTGACGATCTCTTTCTTCCAGCTTAGCCTTCAGTTCTGCCATCTGGTATTCAGAGAACATTGCTCGTGTCTTCGCACCATCCTCTTTGATAGCCTCTACGATGCTGCAAGTGTTTCTATACCCTTCTGTACGCACTGCATCAATGTTTCTGTTGGTCTCACAGCAGCACATCTGAGATGCCTGCTGATTCTGACCCAGCTGCTGCATGATGATTATTCTCCTTTGTTAATCAACTTATCTACTTTTTCTTCCAGAGCCTTTAACCTTTCATTCAAACTCTCTTCCTGTCCTTTTGCTTTGTCGTATACTTCAATGACAGGAAGACCACTAAGATCAATGTACTTTACATAGATTTTGTGTTCTGTTGGAGACAAAAAGAATGTTAAAGAACCACAAGGGTCAACCCTAGCAGTTCTTACTTCTTCAATGCTCTTAACTTCTCCACCATAACTATTGATAGCTGGTGGTGTGGATAATGCTGGTGGATAATTGTACATTATAATCACCTTTCTTTCTTGTTAATAATCAGTGCGAGTAGGAGATTTTTTGTTAATTTCAGGAGACCACCTTATTATTACACTATCGTTTGGTACACCTAAATATGGTTCATCCTGCCAATCAAACAATCCCCAGTATTCGCGGTGTGTATCACAGTAGACGCTTACATAATAGTTTGAAGTGTCCGTTCCTTCATCTGATTCTATCGTTAATTTATGCGTACTCCCCGGTGTAACACCAACGTATTCATTGCCGGACACCTCTGTATCATATTCAATCTCAAGAACTGTAATTCCCATTGGAACTGTAAATGTTGCAGACGTTGATATCAATTTCTCCCCAGTTGGAGCTGCTGCTATTTTCTTTACCTGAAAGACCCCTCCATCACTCTTTTTGACATAGCAAGGTACATCCCCACTCCCCTTAGCTTCCAGCTTAACGTATGCGGGAGAGCCATTGAACTTAATTTTCAAGTTCGGTTCAGGGCATTCATCAAGTGTCGTATATGCATGTGCATCATACTGTGTCCCACTTTTCTTTACATGAAATATTGCACCTAAGTCACTCATTCTATCCACAACTCACTTCCGTTAATCACAAGGTGTCCACTGCTATTGATGGTAGCAAATCCGCTATCATTGGTGAGCTGTGAGGTCTTTGTGGGAATCTTAGCATTCACTTCTGACTTTGTGTAATAGTTAGACATGTCTGGCTTTGGAATAGCAGCAATCTTGTTATCTACTTCTGCTCTAGTATACGTTTCTGTCTTCATATAGTAGCTAGTCGGGTCAAATGTAGCTGCTCTATCCGCACTAGCTGCTGCTGCTGCTGCACTAGACTGAGAAGCACTAGCAGAAGCAGCTGCCTTACCCGCAGAT
>ERZ1026864.210-NODE-210-length-41843-cov-9.310089_pt1 | contig 41843 bp, 39 predicted proteins | sample MGYA00380162_ERZ1026864 | MGnify/ENA primary metagenome ERZ1026864 (study PRJEB33269, sample SAMEA4719798) | human gut metagenome | biome: human-associated habitat; feature: organic feature; material: feces | place: Cameroon | collected 2013-10 ... | reverse complement strand
CAATTAAGGAGATCGGTGAGATCGCAAAAGAACACGGCATTTTATTCCACACAGACGCTGTACAGGCTTATGCCCATGTGCCGATCAATGTAGATGAGTGCCACATTGATATGTTAAGCTCCAGCGGCCACAAGTTAAACGGACCAAAGGGAATTGGCTTCCTGTATATCCGTACCGGTGTAAAGATCCGTTCCTTTATCCATGGCGGAGCTCAGGAGCGTAAGCGCCGTGCAGGTACTGAGAATGTTCCTGGCATCGTAGGTTACGGAAAAGCAGCTGAGATCGCTATGGCAAACATGGATGAGCGTATTGCAAAAGAGACTCAGTTAAGAGATTATCTGATCAAACGTGTAACAGAAGAGGTTCCATTTACCAGAGTCAACGGTTCCAGAACCAATCGTCTGCCAAACAACGTAAACTTTGCATTCCAGTTTATCGAAGGCGAGTCTTTACTGATCAAGTTAGACATGGCAGGTATCTGCGGTTCCAGCGGTTCTGCATGTACTTCCGGATCCTTAGACCCATCTCATGTACTGTTAGCCATCGGTCTGCCTCATGAGATCGCACATGGTTCCCTGCGTCTGACCTTAAGCGAAGAGAACACAATGGAAGAAATGGATTATGTAGTGGAGCAGATCAAGGAGATCGTTTCTTACTTAAGAGGTATGTCTCCTTTATATGAGGATTATATGAGACGCACAAAAGAAAAATAAGTATAGGTAAATAACCAACCATCAGGAGGAATTTTTTCATGTATTCAGAAAAAGTAATGGACCATTTTCAGCATCCAAGAAATGTGGGAGAAATAGAAGACGCCAGCGGCGTAGGAACTGTAGGAAACCCAAAATGTGGTGACATCATGCGTATCTACTTAGATATCGATGACAACCAGATCATCCGTGACGTAAAGTTTAAGACTTTCGGCTGCGGCGCTGCAGTTGCAACCAGCAGTATGGCTACTGAATTAGTAAAAGGAAAGACTGTTCAGGAAGCAATGGAAGTTACCAACAAGGCAGTTATGGAAGCATTAGACGGACTTCCACCAGTAAAGGTACACTGCTCCCTGTTAGCAGAAGAAGCCATCCACGCAGCTTTATGGGATTATGCTCAGAAGAACGGTATTAAGATCGAAGGATTAGAGCAGCCTAAGGAGAACATCGGCGAAGAGGAAGAAGAGGAAGAGTATTGAGTAGAAAAGTAGTAGTAGGCATGTCAGGAGGAGTTGACTCCTCCGTGGCAGCCTGGCTGTTAAAAGAACAGGGTTACGACGTCATCGGCGTGACCATGCAGATATGGCAGGATGAGGATACCCTGGTTCAGGAAGCAGAGGGGGGCTGCTGCGGCTTAAGCGCTGTAGATGATGCCCGCCGTGTTGCTATGGACTTGGGTATCCCTTATTATGTCATGAATTTTAAAAATGAGTTCCGCACCCAGGTCATGGATTATTTTGCTGCGGAATATATGGCAGGACGTACCCCAAATCCATGTATCGCCTGCAACCGTTATGTAAAATGGGAGTCTCTGCTTCGCCGCAGTCTTTCCATTGGAGCAGATTACATTGCTACCGGACATTATGCAAGGATCGAACAGCTTCCAAACGGCAGATATGCCATTAAAAAGTCAGTAACTGCAGCAAAGGACCAGACTTATGCCCTTTATAACCTGACCCAGGAGCAGCTTTCACATACCTTAATGCCGGTAGGAAACTATCACAAAGACGAGATTCGCGATATGGCGCAAAAACTGGGACTTCCGGTAGCTTCCAAGCCGGACAGCCAGGAGATCTGCTTTATCCCGGACCATGACTATGCATCCTTTATTGAAGAATACACAGGAAAGACCATGGAACCAGGCAATTTCGTAGATTTAGATGGAAATGTGCTGGGACGCCATAAAGGTATCTCCCATTACACCGTAGGCCAGCGAAAAGGTTTAAACCTTGCTATGGGATATCCGGTCTTTGTAGTAGCTATCCGCCCGGAGACAAATGAAGTTGTACTGGGAAATGGCCAGGATGTATTTACAGATGTAGTCCGCTGCAACAAGTTAAACTGGATGGCATTAGAAGGTGTTGGAGAGGAAGAGATTTCTGTCAATGCCAAGATCCGCTACAGTCACAAAGGCGCACCATGTAAGATCCGCCGGATCGGAGAAGACATGGTAGAATGCCGTTTTGAAGAGCCGGTACGTGCTGCAACACCTGGACAGGCAGTTGTATTCTACCAGGATGATTATGTAGCAGGCGGAGGCACGATCTTATGAGAAAAAGAAGAGAAAAAGTCAGTGTAAAGGCAGCTGCCATTATCCTTGGAGCAGCGCTTTTGACAGCAGGCTGTTCCGGGTATCAGTCCAGCGAAGAACTGAGGAAAAATGCGGAAAACGTTCAAGCTGAAATTGTGCCTGGTGAGGAAAACGAAACTGAAAATGGTTCTGACGAAGCAATTGGCGAAAAAGCAGAAAAAGAAAACACGGAAGCATCTGTTAAACAGGGCAGCAATCCCACCGCAGAGATCATCCAAAGCGAAACAGAACGCACCACAGCCCCGGCGCCGGAGTTTAAAACGGTTTCCGATACCGTTTATGTAAGGACCAACGGAGGAAGTGTCCGTGTCCGTTCTTCCTGCGACACTTCAACCAGTGATAACATTGTAGCAAATGTTGGAAATGCAACAGAACTTACCCGTACCGGTACCAGCGAAAAATGGGACAGAGTGGAATATGAAGGAAAGACAGTCTATATTTCTTCTGACTTTGTGACCACAGAAGTTCCAAAGGAGCCGGAGACAAGTGCAGCTTCTTCTAATGCAGCTGCAGATGGACAGGTGACATTAAATTCTTCCTGGAAATACGCAGATTTTGCCAAAATAAAATCCGGGGCAGCAGTCCTTTACCGCAGTACAGCTTCTGAAAAGAAGAATAAGGTGATCGCAGTGAATGCGGGTCACGGCACAAAAGGTGGAACTTCTGTAAAGACCCAGTGTCATCCGGATGGAACAGCCAAAGTTACAGGGGGTACTACAGGTGCAGGTGCTACTTCTGCAGTAGCTGTTTCCACAGGAATGACATTTTCTGACGGAACAGCAGAAAGCAAGGTAACACTGGCTATGGCAAAAGTGCTGAAAGACAAGCTTTTAGCAGCAGGCTATGATGTACTGATGATCCGTGACGGGGAAGACGTACAGTTAGATAACATTGCAAGAAGTGTGATCGCTAACAATGCAGCGGACTGCCATATTGCTCTTCACTGGGACTCTACAACCAGCAACAAAGGCGCATTTTACATGAGCGTTCCAGATGTGGCTTCCTATAAGAACATGGAGCCGGTAAAATCCCACTGGCAGCAGCACAACGCACTGGGAGCAAGCCTGGTAGAAGGCCTTAAGAGCGCAGGAGTGAAGATCTTTTCCGGAGGTTCTATGGCAATGGATCTGACACAGACTTCTTATTCTACCGTACCTTCTGTTGATATTGAGCTGGGGGACAAGGCGTCTGATCATTCGCAGAGCACCTTAAACCAGTTAGGAGATGGCCTGGTAGCAGGTGTAAAAGCTTATTTCGGACAGTAGTATGTAACTTCCCGCATCCTGTGCGGGAATGGTGTAGTTGCTTTGCATGGGGAATGTAAAGTTAACGCTATATAGCAGAAAGGAGTTACATTATGAGAAAGGTAAAACGTTTTGCAGCAATCGTCCTTACAGCAGCACTTTTAAGTCCTACGACTGCCTATGCAGGCAATGTGGAAGATGCCAAAGCTCTTTATGAGCAGGTAACAGAAAAGCAGAAATCCGTTACGGATATGAATGCTTATTATGATTATCAGATCCATCTTTCCGGCAGTGCCTTAGAAGGTGTGGAAGATCTCAGCAATATGCGTCTGGAAATGAATGTGCGGATGAACCATTTAACAGACATGGGAAATCTGCAGTACAGCAGTTACAGCCGTGCCACAGTACCTGGACAGGAACCGATGATCAGTACCATGTATTATAAAGATGGTACCTGCTACATGGAAACTGCCGGAACGAAGATCAAATATCCTATGGATCTGACACAGATGGCAGAACAGATCAGTAGTCAGACAATGATGCTGGCTTCAGGACAGGCGCAGGAAGATCTGATGACAGATTTCCGCCTGTGGACAGAGGGAGAAGACCAGGTAATTGGTTTTGTGATCCAGGGAAGCAAGATGACCGATTATATGGATCAGTTATTCGGCAGTCTGGGAATGGGAAGTGCCCTGCTTTCTGAAAGCGGCATCACCATGAAATTTTCAGATATCCCATGTGAATATGTAGTAGATCCAAACGGTGACTGCATTAAAATGCGTATGAAGATGAACATGGAAATGGGAGTAGAAGGAAAGAATATTGCCATTGACATGGACGGGGATGTAGGAATTGCAGATCCAGGCAGTCCTGTAGAGATCAATTTCCCAAATTTAAGTGAATATAAGGATATGTCAGAGGCTTTTGCAAGATAAACAGGCCTGGTGATTGCGTCCTTTCGGGGAATGTGGTACAATCATACCCAATGAAGCAGATGTTTTTCTGAAAATTGCAGGAAAACATTAAAGTAGCAAAGGAGATTAAAACTGGAATGAGTGAGACACCGAATACAATTACGGCCATTAAGAAGGAACTTCTGATGCGCCTTGGACATGATGCAGATATTTTCGCCCTGATCTCTCTGTGTACAAGAGAGCCATACGTAGTATGTGATGAGGAGACCTTTGATGATGAGGTATTCTTATTCCTGGATGAAGAAGAAGCAAAAAAGGAAGCTGCAAAACTGGCAGAGGAGAAAGTACCTGTTACAGTTGCCAAGATCAATGGAAAAGATATGCTGGTATTCTTTACCGGTTTGTATACACTGGGTGTAAATGCCCTGGTGGTAACTGACAAGGGTGAGAAGGCTTCCATGCAGGTAAGCGACATTGTAAAGCGCAAATCCCCGGAAGATATGCCACAGGGAACTGTATGGGTAGAAAATCCGGCCTTACATCTGACAGCTGCTTATCTTGCACAGGAAATGCGCCGTCCGGCTGCATCTGCAGATAAGGAAAGAATGGTTGAATTAAACGAAGAGCTGACTGCTGACTTTAAGAAGGGAACCTTTATTTTTGCCCTGCAGAAAGAAGAAAAAGGTATTCCGTTAGTAAAGTTAAAAGACGGACAGCTGTATCAGCCTGCGTTTACTGATATTTTAGAGTTCCAGAAATTCAACCGTGAGAACAAGATGCGCCCGGTCGTAGTAGAAGCTGCCAAAGTACCAACTGTACTGGCAAATGAAGCACAGGGCATTATCTTAAATGTAATGGGTGTAAACCTGCCTTTAACTGTTTCCAGACCAAAGGTACAGGCTGCAGAACCTAAGCGTACCATTCCGGTTCCGGTAGAAGAGATCAACAAAGCACTTGAAAAATAAATTCAGGTTTTTGTTTCATTGATGAATGTTCAGCCAAAAAGGGACTGCCGTATATTCTTGTATGCGGCAGTCCTTTATGACTATAGGAGTTTTACTGTTTCAGGAGGTGTTTTATGGGCGGACAGGAGCCGGTTAAAACAGAAAAATATTTCAGCACAGGTCTGCTGGCCCACGTAGATGCAGGAAAGACCACACTTTCAGAGGCACTTTTATATCTTACAGGTGCCATACGAAAAATGGGAAGAGTGGATGACCGGGATGCATTTCTTGATACCTATGAATTAGAGAGAGAACGCGGTATTACCATTTTTTCAAAACAGGCCATATTTGACCTTGGGGATACCCATGTAACCCTGCTTGATACGCCGGGACATGTAGATTTTTCCGCGGAAATGGAGCGTACCATTCAGGTTCTGGATGCAGCGATCCTGGTAGTAAGCGGTGCAGACGGAGTACAGGGACATACAAGAACGGTATGGAGATTGTTAAAACGTCATCATATTCCTGTATTTTTATTTGTAAACAAAATGGATCAGTCCGGCTGTGATGCGGCTGCTCTTATGAAGGACCTGAAAGCAGGTTTAGATGAAAACTGTGTGGATTTTGGCGGCTGGTCCGGTGAAAAAGGGGAATGGGATCCTGAAAAAGAGGATACAGATACCTTTTATCAGGAGCTAGCAGTCTGTGACGAGGCAGTGATGGAAGCCTATTTTGAAAATGGGTCCATAGGATCAGATGAGATCGGACGTTTAGTCCGTGAACGAAAGGTATTTCCCTGCTATTTTGGTTCTGCCTTAAAATTAAAGGGCGTGGAAGAACTGTTAGCAGGCTTTCAGCGCTATGGGATGGCAAAAGGGGAAAGGAAAACGGAAAAAGACAGTCCTTTTGGAGCAAAAGTATTTAAGATATCCAGGGACAGTCAGGGCAACCGCCTGACCCATTTAAAAGTCACATCCGGTGTGCTGAAAGTGAAGGATACCTGGGGTGAGGAAGAAAAGGTCAACCAGATCCGTATTTATTCCGGGGCCAAATTTGAAAGTGTAAAAGAGGCTCCTGCAGGCTGTATCTGTGCAGTGACCGGCCCTATCCATACCCATCCGGGACAGGGAATTGGCAGTGAACCGGCGTCAGAACTGCCTATGCTGGAACCGGTTCTTACCTACCGCATCCTGCTGCCGTTTGACAGTGATGTACATAAATGTCTGCAGCAGTTTAAGCAGTTAGAAGAGGAAGAACCGGAACTTCATGTTCTCTGGAACGAAGAACTGGGAGAGATCCAGGTACAGCTTATGGGAGATGTACAGATCGAGATCTTAAAGCATATGCTGGAAGAGCGGTACGGTCTGTTGGTAGGCTTTGATACAGGAAATATTGTATACAAAGAGACCATTTTAAATACAGTAGAGGGCGTAGGGCATTTTGAGCCGCTGCGTCATTATGCAGAGGTGCATCTGCTGTTGGAACCGGGAGAGGCCGGAAGCGGGCTGCAGTTTGATACGGTTTGCAGCGAGGATGTGCTGGATCGGAACTGGCAGAGGCTGATCCTGACCCATCTGGAAGAGAAGATCCACAGAGGTGTGCTTACAGGAGCGGAGATCACAGATATGAAGGTGACTTTGCTGACAGGGCGTGCCCATATGAAGCATACAGAGGGCGGAGATTTCCGTCAGGCTACTTACCGGGCGCTGCGCCAGGGACTGATGCAGGCGGAAAGCCAGCTGCTGGAACCGTATTATGGATTTACACTGGAACTTCCCTCTGAAAATCTGGGACGGGCCATGGCGGATATGGACCGGATGTTTGGAACCTTTGAGCCGCCTGTGACTACGGAGGACGGTGTTCTGTTAACAGGAAAGGCGCCTGTTGCCTGTCTGCGTGATTACCAGAGAGAGGTGATCGCCTATACAAAGGGCAGAGGTCACTTAAATCTCTGGTTTAAGGACTATGAGCCATGCCACAATGCAGAAGAAGTGATAGAGGCAGCCGGTTATGATCCGGAGGCAGATCTGGAAAATACAGCCGACTCCGTTTTCTGCTCCCACGGAGCCGGATATCTGGTACCATGGTATCAGGTGAAGGAATATATGCATGTGGAAAGTCCGCTGGAGAAGCTGGGGCGGCGAGCAGGTGTGGAGAATGATACTGACGGGGGCATGCAGGGAGATATGAGCCGGTTTGCTGGTGATGCAGGTATTGGTCCGGGTGCGAAAGATGTTTCCTCTGGTGCTGGAGGCGGCAGACCTGTGTCTGGCAGTGCTGTTTCAACGTCTGGTTCGTCCACATCTGCATCAGCAGCTGGAAAACGACAGGGAGATTCCGGTCTTGGCACCTCCTGGAGTGATGACAAAGAACTGGAAGAGATCTTCAACCGCCGTTTCGGCGCAGGAAAATGGCGCAGCAGACCGGATACACAGAGTAGTTACACTGCCCCGAGGACCAGAAATTATTCTGCAAACAAACCCTTAAAGGCGAATGAAACAAAGAAGCCGGAAGAGGAAGAATATCTCCTGGTAGATGGCTATAACATTATCTTTGCCTGGGAAGAGCTGCGGGAACTTTCCAAAGTAACCATTGACGGAGCCAGGCAGAAACTGATGGATATTTTATGCAATTATCAGGGATATAAAAAATGTACCCTGATCCTGGTATTTGATGCCTACAAAGTGACTGGAAATACCGGCGAAGCCATCGATTACCACAATATCCATGTAGTGTATACAAAAGAAGCGGAAACTGCCGACCAATACATTGAAAAACTGGCCCACAAGATCGGCCGCCAGTACAATGTAACCGTAGCTACTTCTGACGGACTGGAGCAGCTGATCATCTATGGCCAGGGCTGTCATCTGATGTCAGCCAGAGACTTAAAAGAAGAGGTTGCCTGGGCTAATGAGCAGATCCGGGAAGAAAAGGCAAAACTGGAAAAATCTGGGAAAAATTATCTGTTCCACGGCGCAGATGAAGAACTGGCGGCATACTTAGAAGATGTCCGTCTTGGCAGGAGAGAATAGAAATGCTTTACACATATCCACATTATTATAGAAAGTTTCAGTGCATTGCCTCAGAATGTGAGGATACCTGCTGCGCAGGCTGGGAGATCATGATCGATGACAAGGCGCTGGAAAAATATAAAAAGGCAAAAGGTCCTGTTGGAAACAGGCTGAAAAATTCCATTAACTGGAAAGAAGGCTCTTTTTTGCAGTATCATCACCGTTGTGCCTTTTTAAATGATGAAAATTTATGCGACCTGTATACAGAAATGGGACCGGACAGCTTATGCCGCACCTGCCGCATGTATCCCCGCCATGTAGAGGAATTTGAAGGCAGCAGGGAGTATTCTCTCTGTCTTTCCTGTATGGAGGCGGCGAAGATCATTCTTGGCTGTGAGGAAAAAGTGCAGTTCCTTACAAAAGAAGATGAAAAAGAAGAAACTTATAATGATTTCGACTTTTTCTTATATACTAAGCTGATGGATGCCAGGGACCTGAGCTTTAAGATCTTGCAGGACAGAAGCCTGGATATGCGGCTTCGCATGGCAGAGGTTCTGGCATTAGCCCATGATCTGCAAAGAAGAGTGCGGGACAATGTGCTTTACCAGACAGATGCTTTATTTGAAAAATATAATAGTTCCAGAAGAGATTGTTATTTCAAAGAAAAACTGGCGGGAATTACAGGATACAGCCGTTACGAAGCAGTAAAAGCGATCATGGATCTTTTAGAAAAAATGGAGCCGCTAAATCACCAGTGGCCGGAGTACAGAGATGAATTAAAAGTCTGTCTTTTAGGTGATGGGGAAGCAGCTTACGAAGAGATGAGAAAAGCCTTTTTCCAAAGCCCGGAAGCAGAAAAAATGAACCTCTGGACAGAACAGCTGATGGTGTACTTTGTATACACCTACTTTTGCGGTGGCGTATACAATGAAAATCCCTATGGAAAAATGAAAGCCGCCATCGTATCCACCATCATGATCCAGGATATGATGATGGCCCACTGGAAAAAACATGGTACACTGACTTTAAAAGAGGCAGCAGATGTAGCCCACCGTTATTCCCGTGAGATCGAGCATTCCGATGAGAATAAGGGACTGTTGGAAGAGACGTTGACCCGCAAGGGGGAGTTTCGTCTGCGTGCTTTGCTTGCGGCATTGTAAGAAATGGTATATAATGTAATGAGCGAAGGGAAAAACAAGCGGCTGCGAAGCAGACATTTGTTTTTCACGAGCCATTAACGAATGAGTCGTCTGCGTCAGCAGACAGTAGAGCGCGACAGCGCGGGACTCATGAGTGAACAAATGAGATAGAAAATTAAAGGAGAAGATACAAATGAGTGAATGTTCCCATAACTGTGGTACCTGCGGCGAAAACTGCAGCAGCCGTACCCAGGATAAAAAAAGCTTTCTGGAAGCGCTGGCACCGGAAAGTTCTGTAAAAAAAGTAATTGGTGTTGTCAGCGGTAAAGGTGGTGTAGGTAAATCACTTGTTACCTCCATGATGGCAGTAAGCATGAGCCGCAAGGGCAAACATGCAGCAATCTTAGATGCGGATATTACCGGTCCGTCTATTCCTATGGCATTTGGCGTTGCCCATGAAAAAGCAGGTGTTTCCGAAGACGGAAAACTGATGATCCCTGCAAGATCCTTAGAGGGTGTAGATATCATGTCTGCCAACCTTCTGTTAGACCATGATACCGATCCTGTCATCTGGAGAGGTCCTGTGATCGCAGGCGCTGTAAAGCAGTTCTGGACTGAGACACTGTGGAAAGATGTAGATTACATGTTCGTAGATATGCCTCCGGGCACTGGTGATGTTCCGTTGACTGTATTCCAGTCACTTCCTGTAGATGGTATCATTATCGTTACCTCTCCTCAGGAACTGGTAGGAATGATCGTAGCCAAGGCAGTAAATATGGCAAAGAAGATGAATGTGCCGATCCTTGGTATTGTAGAAAATATGAGCTATCTGGAATGTCCTGACTGCGGAAAGCACATTAATGTATTTGGTGAGAGCCATACAGAGCAGGTTGCAGAAGAATACGGCTTAAAGCTGTTAGCCCAGATCCCGATCGATCCAAAGATCGCCCAGATGGTAGATGGCGGTCAGGTAGAATATATTGAGATGCCATGGTTTGAGGAAGCTGTAAAGGCAGTGGAGAACCTGTAAACACAGGCGGAAAGTGGTGACACGATGAATATCAATCTTAATCCTAACAGTGAGCTGAACCAATCCATTGTCAATGTGCCGGATGTGGTCCAGGTCCCGGATGTATGGATCAATGAAGCAAGACAGTTTAGGATGGCAATGATGATGTATGCCTGTGCCATCCGTGAAGTAAAGACCAAATTAGAAGTACTCAATGATGAATTATCCATTAAAAACCAGAGAAATCCCATTGAAATGATCAAATCCCGTGTAAAGAAGCCTATGAGTATCTTAGAGAAGCTTCAGCGCCGGGGGCTGCCGGTATCAGTGGAGTCCATGGTGAAAAATCTGGATGATGTGGCAGGTATCCGTATTATCTGTTCCTTTGTGGATGATATTTATGAGGTAGCGGAAATGCTGGTGCGCCAGGATGATGTAACCGTTATTGCGATTAAGGATTATATTAAAAATCCAAAGCCAAACGGCTACCGCAGTTACCATATGATCATTGAGATCCCGGTATTCTTCTCAGACAGTAAGAAGCCCATCCGCGTAGAGGTACAGATCCGTACCATCGCTATGGACTTCTGGGCAAGTCTGGATCATCAGTTAAAGTATAAAAAATCCTTTGTGGACTTAAATGGTGAGATCAGCGGTGAATTAAAACAGTGCGCTGATGTGATCGCCCAGACGGACAACAAGATGTTAGAGATCCGAAAGAGGATCGAAGCCCAGGGCGTGACTGTATCAAGGGATTAATACTCATAAAAAGACAGGGTTTGTGTAATGCAAAACCCTGTCTTTTTATACAGGGCCATGGCCGGGAGATTTTCTGAGGAAACCTGAAGCTTTATGGTCTTAAAGCCTTTTTTTGCCAGCTGGGGAAGGAGGACAGATAAAAAGGCAGTGCCTAAATGTTTATTTCTAAGTTCCGGGAGAACTTCCAGGCTGTATAAATAGACAGAGTTTCCCTGAGGTGCAAGAAAACAGTTGACTTCCGGTGCGATCAGATTTTCTGCAGTATTCTGTGTTAGAAGGCTGCGGCTGCCAACAGCCTGCCAGGCTGTGCTGCTAGTATTTTCCAAAATCCGGCAGTAAAGCATATCTGCTGCTTTTTCATTTGCCATTGTTTCAAATCCCGTTAATTCCCGCTCCATCATATATTCATCCCAGGCATGCTCTGCCCCAATATGTTCCAGGACATTTTTCCACAGTTTATTTTCAGCACCACAGGAAAAATACACAGAGCCTTCTCCTGGAATTTGGCCTTCTTCGCAGGCAGCAGCCAGGATGGAAGAAAAAATTCCTTTTTTACGAAAATCCGGGTGCACAAAAGGCACACATTCAAAGCTGTCATCTCCTGTCTGGTATACAGCCATACAGCCGGACAGGTACGTTTTAGAGACCGGGCATGATTTAGAAATCAGGTCCGGATCAGAAGCTGCAAACCACCAGCCGTCAGCATCCAGTATATCTGTAAGCGCTGGCGTGATACCCCAGGATCCGGTATTATCTGTAGATGCTGCCGTGGATGCACACAAAAGCTGTTCTATATATAATTGGTCTGATGAATTTAAGTTGTCTTTAAAGAAAATGTCCATGAAATAAGCTCCCAATATAGTTTTTATAATGTTTTTATTGTAATCCAATGGTTTTCAGGGCGCAACCACTGTTAAATGCCCGGATTGTATTTTTTGTGTATTTCCAGCATAATCTCTTGAATATGAAAAAACGCAGTGGTAGAATAATCCAGAAAAATTTAACGGACGCAAAAGAAAAAATATTGTCATCCGCTAAAACATCAGGAGGAAAATAAAGATGAAATACGTAAGACAGATCGGTATTATCCTGGGTATCACTCTGGCTGGAGAATTTTTAAACCAGATCCTGCCCCTTCCTGTTCCGGCAGGTGTATACGGTCTTTTTCTTATGCTGGCAGCCCTTATGTCAGGAGTTGTGAAACTGGAGAGCGTAGAAGGAACCGGCAATTTTCTTATGGATACCATGTCCATGATGTTTGTACCGGCAACTGTAGGCATTCTGGAGTGTGCAGATGAGCTGAAAGCCGTTCTTATTCCATTTCTGATCATTATCGCAGTTTCTACTGTTGTAGTAATGATCGTTACCGGAAAAGTGGCACAGTTTATGATGAAATCAGCAGAGAAGAAAAAGGAGAAATGATCAAATGAGTACATTAAGAGAGATCCTGGGAAATTCCCAGTACTGGGGACTTACCTTAAGTATAGCAGCTTATCTGTTTGCCTGCTGGCTGAAACAGAAGACAAAGCTTGCCTTTTTAAATCCGATCCTGGTATCTGTTATCGTGATTATTGCATTTTTACTGGGAGTAGGAATTGATTATGATACATATAATAAAGGAGCATCTTATTTAAGCTGGCTCCTTACACCGGCAACTGTATGTCTGGCGATCCCGCTGTATAAGCAGCTTCACCTGTTAAAGAAGCATGGTGCAGCCGTTGCAGTAAGCATTACTTCCGGCGTTGCCACCAGTGCAGTGAGTATTTTCTTCATGTGCCGTGTTCTGGGACTGACCCATACTCATTATGTAACACTGCTTCCAAAGTCCATTACAACAGCCATTGGAATGGGTGTCAGTGAAGAAGCAGGCGGTATTGTAACATTGACTGTTATCAGTATTATCATCACCGGTGTTTTAGGAAATATGGTTGGCGAGACCGTACTTAAACTTGCAAAGATCGACCACCCGGTAGCAAAGGGACTGGCATTTGGTACCAGCGCCCATGCAGTAGGTACAGCAAAAGCACTGGAATTAGGAGAAGTAGAAGGTGCCATGAGCAGCCTTTCTATTGCAGTGGCAGGTCTGCTCACTGTGATCGCAGTGCCGATCGCGTCTAAGTTTATATAAGCGCAGAGAAATCTTCAAATGCGTCACTGGCGCATTCTTGATATGCATGGCAAAACAAGCGGCTGCGTTAGCGCAAAAATCTAAGTCTATATAAAGATATTTCACCTGCCCCGGCATTGCCGGGGCACATCTGTATTTGCAAATAAAAGAAAGGGGTTACGTTTATGAAGAAAAGAAGTGAAGCAGAAATTTCTACCACCTGGAAGTTAGAGGACATGGTCCCGGATAATGAGACCTGGGAAAAACAGTTAAAAGAAGTGTCTGGTGAGCTTGAAAAATACGGGGAATTTAAGGGCAAGCTGGCAGAGTCAGCAGAAAACTTATACCAGTGCCTGAAATTTGATGATGAGTTCAGCTTAAAAGCAGAGCGCCTGTACGTATATGCCAGAATGCGTTCCGATGAAGATACAGCAAATGACCTGTATCAGGACATGTTTTCCAGAGCACAGCTTTTAAACATCCGTGCATCTGAAAATTCATCTTATATGGTTCCGGAAATCTTATCCATTCCGGAAGAAATCTTAAAAGAATACAGAAGCAGCCATCCGGGCCTGAAACATTTTGACCGCCTGTTAGATCAGCTGTTAGAGCGCAAGAGCCACACACTTTCCAAAGAAATGGAACAGTTACTGGCTCAGTCCTACGAGGCAACCCAGGGCGGAAGCCAGGTATTTACCATGTTTAATAATGCAGATGCCCGCTTCCCGGCTGTTCATGACGCAGAGGGAAAGGAAATTCCTCTTACCCATGGAAATTATATTGCTCTCCTGGAAAATCAGAACAGAGACATCCGAAAAGAGGCTTTTGAAAACCTGTATAGTGTATACAAGCAGTTTTCCAATACTTTATCTGCAGCTTTTGGTGCCAATGTAAAACAGGCTGTATTCTATGCAAAGGTCAGAAATTATACTTCCAGCCGTCAGGCAAGCCTTTCCGGGAATGAAGTTCCTGAGTCTGTATATGACAATCTGGTGACATCTGTGAGAAAAAGTCTCCCGCTGCTCCACAGATATGCTTCTCTGAGGAAAAAACTCCTGGGCGTAGAAGAACTTCACATGTATGACTTGTATGTGCCTATGGTGGCAGAAGCAGACCGTCATTATACCTTTGAAGAAGCCAAAGACATTGTAAAAACAGGTCTTGCACCTATGGGCGAAGAGTACCTGGGACTTCTTCAGGAAGGTTTTGACAACCGCTGGATCGATGTATATGAAAATGAAGGAAAACGAGGCGGCGCTTATTCCTGGGGCGTTTATGGCTGCCATCCTTATGTATTATTAAATTTCCATGGGACTTTAAATGATGTATTTACACTGGCTCACGAAATGGGACATTCCATCCACACCTGGTACTCTAACAAAAACCAGTCTTATACCTACAGCGGCTATAAGATCTTTGTGGCAGAGGTAGCTTCCACCTGTAACGAGGCTCTGCTGATCCGTCATTTATTAAAGAACAGCAAAGATAAACAGGAAAAAGCCTATTTATTAAATTATTTCCTGGAAAGCTTCAGGGGAACCTTATTCCGCCAGACCATGTTTGCGGAATTTGAGCAGAAAGCCCATGAGATGGCAGCAGCAGGCGAGAGCATGACTTCCCAGAGTCTTTGCAATATTTATAAGAAGTTAAATGAAGACTATTTTGGTCCGGATACAGTGATCGACCCTGAGATCCAGTATGAATGGGAGCGGATCCCACATTTTTATACCCCATTTTATGTATATCAGTATGCTACCGGTTTCTCTGCAGCCATCGCTATCAGCAGGAAGATCTTTAACGGGGAACCTGGCATTTTAGAGGGATATAAGAAGTTTTTAAGCGGTGGCTGTTCTGATACACCCATCGAACTGTTAAAACTGGCAGGTGTGGACATGTCCCATACAGGCCCGGTAGAAGAGGCACTTAAGTTCTTTGAGGAGCTGTTAAATGAGTTTGAGGAACTGGCATAAAACCAGTTTAGATCCGCTGCAAACATAACAATATTGAAAAAAAGTGTATAATCCCAAGTTTTCTTGAAGAAATAGGTTATCTATGTTAAAATTAGGATAATCATTCAGAACGACCAGTTTTGGATCATGGAAATACCTGTAATGAATATACAAATGTAGTGTAAACCAAGGAGGAACATTATGATCAGTCAGTTAATCGAAAAAATCCAGAAGACAAAGGCTCCAATCTGCGTAGGCTTAGACCCAATGCTTTCCTATGTGCCAGAGCACATTGTAAAAAAAGCATTTGACGCTTGCGGAGAGACCTTAGAGGGAGCTGCAGAAGCAATCTGGCAGTATAATAAAGAGATCATTGACAATACTTATGACCTGATTCCGGCAGTAAAGCCACAGATCGCTATGTATGAGCAGTTTGGCATTGAGGGATTAATGGTTTATAAGAAAACCGTAGATTACTGCCAGGAAAAGGGTCTGGTAGTCATCGGTGATGCAAAGAGAGGTGATATCGGCTCTACTTCCGCTGCATATGCAACCGGACATCTGGGCAAAGTACAGGTAGGCTCCAAGTCCTACAGTGGTTTTGCTACTGATATGCTGACTGTAAATCCATACCTTGGAACAGATGGCGTAAAGCCTTTCGTAGATGCATGCAATGCAAATGACAAGGGAATTTTCGTTCTGGTAAAGACCTCAAATCCATCCAGCGGCGAGTTCCAGGACAAACTGATCGACGGCCGTCCTCTTTACGAATTAGTAGCTGAAAAAGTAGTAGAGTGGGGCAATATGTCCATGGACGGAACCTACAGCAACGTAGGTGCAGTAGTAGGCGCTACCTATCCGGAAATGAGCAAGATCTTAAGAAAGCTGATGCCACATACCTACTTCCTGGTACCAGGATACGGCGCACAGGGCGGTACTGCAGCAGACTTAAAGCACTGCTTCAATGAAGATGGTTTAGGTGCTATTGTAAACTCCTCCAGAGGTATCATTGCAGCATATCGTCAGGAAAAATACAAACAGTTTGGCCCGGAGCACTTTGCAGAGGCTTCCAGACAGGCAGTTATTGACATGGTTGCTGATATCAACAGTGTACTGTAATTAGCAAGAAATAAAAAGGTTGGAAAAACAACATGGCAAAATTAAAAATGACAGCTGCTGTTACCTCACAGGTACAGCTGGCAGAAGGAATTTATGACTTAAGACTGGCTGCGGGTGAGATCGCAGCCCAGGCTGTGCCTGGACAGTTCGTATCCCTTTATTCCAAAGACGGATCCAGACTGCTTCCAAGACCCATCAGCCTTTGTGGTATTAATAAAGAAAAGGGAGAACTGCGTCTGGTATACCGTGTGGCAGGAGCCGGAACAAAGGAATTTTCCGTACTGACAGCAGGAGATACTATTGACGTATTAGGACCTCTTGGAAATGGTTTCCCATTATTAGAAGGAAAGAAAGCATTCCTCATCGGCGGCGGTATCGGTATCCCGCCAATGCTTGAACTTGCAAAAGCATTAAACAAAGTAAACGGTGGTGAAATGGTACAGTCCGTTATCGGCTACCGTGACAGCCACATGTTCTTAAAAGAAGAATTTGAAGCATACGGCTCTGTAACTGTTGCCACAGAAGACGGCAGTGTAGGAACAAAGGGAAATGTATTAGATGCCATCCGTGAAAATGATCTGAAGGCAGATGTGATCTATGCCTGCGGACCGACTCCTATGCTTCGTGCCTTAAAGGCATACAGCCAGGAAAAAGGCATCCTCTGCTACTTATCCCTGGAAGAGAAAATGGCCTGCGGCATTGGTGCCTGTCTGGCATGCACCTGCCAGACAAAGGATGTGGACGAACATTCCCAGGTACATAACAAGCGTATCTGTAAGGATGGCCCCGTATTCCTGGCAGAAGACATTGAACTGTAAAGTACAGTAAAAATTGCCCGGATCAAAACGGGCGGACATGTGAGAAAGCAGGAGGCAGGACCGAATTATGAATATGAGTGTAAAGATCGCCGGAGTGGAATTTAAAAATCCGGTTATGGAAGCGTCCGGCACCTTTGGTTCCGGTATGGAATACAGCGAGTTTGTAGATTTAAGCCGTCTTGGCGCTGTTGTCACAAAAGGTGTGGCAAATGTGCCGTGGCCGGGAAACCCGACACCAAGGATCGCAGAGACCTACGGCGGCATGATCAATGCCATTGGTCTGCAGAACCCGGGTATCGATGTATTTGCAAAGAGAGATATCCCATTTTTAAAGAAATATGATACAAAGATCGTAGTTAATGTGTGCGGAAAGACCACAGAAGATTACATTGATGTAGTAGAGCGCCTGGGAGATGAGCCAGTAGATATGCTGGAGATCAACATTTCCTGTCCAAACGTAAAAGAGGGCGGTATCGCCTTCGGTCAGGATCCTAAGGCAGTAGAAGCTATTACAAAGGCAGTAAAAGCCCATGCAAAACAGCCGGTTGTTATGAAATTAAGCCCGAATGTAACAGATATTACAGTTATGGCAAAGGCAGCAGAGGCAGGCGGCGCAGATGCCATTTCCCTGATCAATACTTTAACCGGTATGAAGATCGACATCAACCGCAGAACCTTCGCAGTTGCCAATAAAACAGGCGGACTTTCCGGTCCAGCTATCCGTCCGGTAGCTGTACGCATGGTCTATCAGGCAGCCCAGGCAGTAAAAGTGCCGATCATCGGTATGGGCGGTATCTGCAATGCAGATGACGCGCTGGAATTTATCCTTGCAGGCGCAACTGCAGTAGCTATCGGTACTGCAAACTTCCACGACCCATATGCAACTGTTAAAACAGTCGATGGCATTAAGGCATATATGGAAAAATATGGAATTGAAGATATTAACGAACTGATCGGTGCAGTGAAGTAATAAAACAGTCACATAAGAAATTTGGAAAAAATTGGAAAAATAAGGAGGGCATTACCATGGAAAGCTATAAGCAGGAATTTATTGAATTTATGGTAGAAAGCAATGTATTAAAATTTGGAGATTTCACCTTAAAGAGCGGAAGAAAGTCCCCATTCTTTATGAACGCAGGCGCCTATGTAACAGGTACCCAGTTAAAGAAATTAGGTGAGTACTACGCAAAGGCTATTCACGACAACTTTGGTCTGGACTTTGACGTACTCTTTGGACCGGCTTACAAGGGTATTCCGTTAAGCGTTGCAACCACCATGGCGATCAGCGATTTATACGGAAAAGACATCCGTTACTGCTCCAACCGTAAGGAAGTAAAGGACCACGGTGATACCGGTATCCTGTTAGGAAGCAAGATCAAAGACGGCGACCGTGTTATGATCATTGAGGACGTTACCACTTCCGGTAAGTCCATTGAAGAGACCTTCCCAATCATTAAGGCTCAGGGCGATGTAGAGATTAAGGGTCTCATCGTTTCCTTAAACCGTATGGAGCGTGGAAAAGGAACCAAGAGTGCTTTAGACGAGATCAAAGATCTGTACGGCTTCCCAACTGCAGCCATCGTTACCATGGCAGATGTAACAGAGTGCTTATACAACAAGGAATGCAACGGTCAGGTAGTGATCGATGATAAGATCAAGGCAGCTCTTGATGCATATTATGAACAGTACGGCGCAAAGAACGAATAAGAGCCGGAGGTAGTTGCAATATGGAGAGAGTATATAAAACAATGAAGGTTACAGGAGCCGGCTGTATTGCAGCAGGTGTTGTGATCCTGGTGACAGGTCTTGTGGTAGGCATTATTTCCATTGTCAATGGAGCGCTGCTTTTAAAACGCAAATCCGAAATTGAATTTTAGGATGCGGGGTCACAGATGATCAGAAACACAACTAAACGCCAGAAGATGGGATGGGTACTGTTTATACTGTACCTGTGCCTTCTGGCGTATTTCATGTTTTTTTCAGAGTCATTCGGACGAACGGATACAGACAGGGACTACGCCTATAACCTGATCCTTTTTAAAGAGATCAGCCGTTATTTCAAATATTATAATGTACTGGGATTTCCATTGTTTATGATCAACATTGTGGGAAATATCGTTGCTTTTGCACCCTTTGGATTTTTTCTGCCGGTCATCAGCAGAAGAAGCAAGAAATGGTATAATACAGTAACTTTTGGTTTTACCTGGAGCCTGATCTTAGAAACATTGCAGCTGATATCCAAAGTGGGCAGTTTTGATGTAGATGACCTGTTCCTTAATACACTGGGAGCAGCTTTCGGCTTTGGCTGTTACTGTCTGGTACAGCATATGCGATTACGTTACAGGAGGAAAATACATTGAGACAGATCGGAAACAAGGTTTCCTATGTGAAAAATCCCTTTGCAAAGAACAGTTTTTACTGTCTGGGTCTGGGAATCGCCTCCCTTCTTTTAGGTGCCTTAAGCATGTATTTTTCTGTTAAAAACGCAGGACAGGGAGGCTTAAATACAGGAGCCTACGGATTTTCCAGTATGGCAGCAGCCATTATGGGGCTCTGGTACGGCATCCTTTCCTTTACAGAAGATGACTGTAATTATATTTTAGCCAGAATCGGGATGGCTTTAGAGGGGATCATCCTTCTTGTCTGGGTCATCATTATATTTACCGGTATATTCAGATAAAATGATACCAGGATCAAAAGGGCAAAATATAAGTATCAAAGCAGGCAGATGCGGATGTACAAGGAGGGAATACATTTTATGGATTACAGAACAATTTTACAGGAAGAAAACGATGCCGTAAGAGAACGGCTGGACCTTTCCATGGAGCGCGTGGCAGCCATGGGAGAAGATGATATCCGGCAGCCTTACGGCAATTATTTTAGATGCGTTTCCCGCTTTATATTAATGATCGGGGAACTGGTAAAAGAAAGAGAAGAGGGAAAGAAACTTTCTCTGCCTCAGTTACAGGAGCGAAATCACAGACTTTATGAAGATATTTTGCCTGAGCACTATGAGGTAAGCTTTGCAAACCCGGACTATGCGGTAAAAGAACTGGGAGAAGGCTACGGACAGATCTTATCTGCTCTTTATACAGAAATTCGTGGAGATATTGTGTACGCCTTTGAAATGCGCCTGGAAAATATCACGATCTTAAACGAAGTCTTTTTAGAGGTATATAACCTGTTTGTCCAGGCATGGGAAGAAGGAACCGACCAGCCAAAAGAGCAGCAGATCAAAGATGCTTTTTACTGGTACGTCAGTGATTATTCAGACCTGCTGCTTCCATGGCGGATCAGAGAAGGACTGGACCCGAAACTTTCTTTTGCAAAAGATATCATTATGGAAAGTGACTTAAATGATCTTTCCTATTTATATGAGTTTGGTGAGTATATCTCAGAGTCTGAGTTAAAGCTGGCTGCTTTTATGAACACCCTTCCTCAGGAGACTGTGGATAAAATGGCAGATACCTATACAGAAGGTTACCGCAAAGGCTTTTCTGTTATGGGAAGAGACATTACCAAAAAGAAGACGGTGGTTGTAGAATATCAGCTTGGCTTTGAGCGGATGATCCGCAAAGCAGTGGAAAATTTCCAGAAAATGGGACTGGAACCCATCTTCTATCGTGCTGCTGTAGAGTCCTTAAACCGCAGACCAAACGGAAAACGAGGCTATTTTGGCGCTTCTGCCAACAAGCAGTATGATTATGATCACCGTTATGACAGCGCCCTTTATATGGGAAATGCCTTTAAAGAGAGAAAACTTTCTATTTTAAAGGCTGCTTATGAGCAGTACAGTGAGCTGGCTTCCTGGTGTGCCGGCCCTGCTGTAGTAGAGACCTTTGGGGAAGAAGGCTTTACACCGGTAAATAAGAAAACAGCCCTTGCTTTAAATGATCATCAGCAGGAGCTGACTTTAGCTTATGCAAATGAGTCACGCCAGGTCATCAACCAGTATATGCCGGGAGATGAAACCAGCTTTACTATTATTGCTTTCCCGAAGCCGGAGATCGGACCGGATTTTGAGGACATTTTCCGTGAGACCATTGCCATCAACACACTGGACTACGAAAAATACCAGAAGATCCAGCAGAAGCTGATCGATGCCTTAGACAAGGCGGATTATGTGGAGATCACAGGACGGGATGGAAATGAAACTTCCATGAAGGTGCAGCTTCATACGCTGACCGACCCTGAAAAGCAGACTAATTTTGAAAACTGCGTATCCGATGTAAATATTCCGTTGGGAGAAGTATTTACCTCTCCTGTGCTTACAGGCACAGAAGGCCTTCTTCATGTAAAAGAGGTTTATGTGGAAGATTATCTCTTTAAAGACCTGCGTATGGTATTTAAGGACGGAAAAGTAACAGAGTTTGGCTGCGGAAATTTCCCAGAGTCCAAAGAGCAGGGAAAAGACCTGGTAAAGCAGGTGATCATGCGCGGTCACAGCTGGCTTCCGCTGGGCGAGTTTGCCATTGGAACCAACACCACAGCTTATGCGATGGCAAAGAAATACCAGATCGGCAGCAAGCTGCCTATCCTTATTGCTGAGAAAACAGGTCCACATTTTGCAGTAGGAGATACCTGCTACAGTTTTGCAGAAGACTCACCTATGTACAACCCGGACGGCAAAGAAGTGATCGCCAGAGACAATGAGATCTCCCTTTTAAGAAAAGAGGATATGTCAAAGGCATATTTCAGCTGCCATACGGATATTACAGTTCCTTATTGCGAACTGGGAGATATTGTGGCTGTGGGAAAAGACGGCAGCCGGATCACACTGATCAGACAGGGAAGATTTGCCTTAGAGGGAACAGAAGGTTTAAATGAGGCTCTGGATTAATATTTATTTCACAAAAAGTTCATTATTTTACTCTTGTAAAGAAGAGTAGATTTAGGTTATGATTAAGAGTAGCCTAAAATGCACATGTTTCAGTATAAGTACTGAAGAAAGCATTCAGGACGTTCGCACTGCGGGCGTCCTGTTCTTATTGTTTACAGAAAGGAGTATTTTACCTACTATGCTGAAAGTTTTATCAAAATGCATCCGTGAGTATAAGCAGGCATCCCTGAAAGCACCTTTGATGGTATCCCTGGAAGTGGTAATGGAGTGTATCATTCCATTTATCATTGCACAGCTGGTAAACCGGATGAAGGCAGGTGCCGGTTTCAGTGAGATCGCCATGTATGGACTGGTGTTGGTCGTTATGGCAACACTTTCTCTTATATTCGGCATCACTGCAGGTAATGCCTGCGCCACTGCTTCCTGCGGGTTTGCAAAGAACGTGAGAAAAGACCTGTTTTATAAGATCCAGGATTTTTCTTTTGAAAACATTGACCGTTTTTCATCTTCATCTTTAGTTACACGTCTGACTACAGATGTGACTAATGTACAGATGGCTTATATGATGATCGTCCGTATTGCCATACGTGCACCATTAATGCTTGTTTTTGCCTTTGTCATGGCGTTTATCATGGGAGGCAGAATGGCATGTATTTTTATCATTGTAGTGCCCATACTGGGAATTGGTCTTTTTTCCATTATCCGTCTGGTCATGCCGCTGTTCCGCGCTGTATTTAACAAATATGATGCTTTAAATAATTCTGTTCAGGAAAATATTAAGGGCATCCGTGTTGTGAAATCTTATGTGAGGGAGGAGTATGAAAAAGAGAAGTTTGACCGTGCAGCAGAAGATGTATGTGGTGATTTTACCCGTGCAGAAAAGATCCTTGCATTTAACAATCCGCTGATGCAGTTCTGCCTGTATACAGTTACGATCTTTGTGCTGTCTTTTGGTTCCTATACCATTATCACCAGCCGGGGACTGGATCTGGATGTAGGACAGTTTTCCGCTCTTTTAACCTATAGTTTCCAGATCTTAAGCAGTCTTATGATGGTGTCTATGGTCTTTGTTATGATCACACTGGCTTCTGAGTCTGCAAAGCGAATCGTAGAAGTTCTGGAAGAAAAGAGCAGTCTGGTAAATCCGGAAAATCCGGTTTACGAGGTAAAAGACGGTTCTGTTGATTTTGAAAATGTAAGCTTTAAATATTCTAAAAAGGCAGAGAGAAACGCTCTGGAGAACATTAACCTTCATATTAATTCCGGTGAGACTATTGGTATTATCGGTGGAACCGGTTCTTCCAAGTCTACTTTGATCCAGCTGATCTCCCGTCTGTATGATACCACAGAAGGTGTGGTAAAGGTGGGGGGAAGAGATGTAAGGGAATATGACCTTAAGACACTGCGAAACCAGGTTGCCGTTGTTTTACAGAAGAATATCCTGTTCTCCGGTACTATCGAAGAAAACCTGCGCTGGGGCGATAAAAATGCCACTCCTGAGGAAATGGCTCATGCCTGCAAACTGGCTCAGGCAGATGAATTTGTCCTGCGTTTCCCGGACAAGTACAAGTCTTATATTGAGCAGGGCGGTGCCAATGTTTCCGGTGGTCAGAAGCAGAGACTTTGTATTGCAAGAGCGCTGCTTAAGAAGCCGAAGATCCTGATCTTAGATGACTCTACCAGTGCAGTAGATACAAAGACAGATGCTCTGATCCGCAGCGGATTTAAGGAATTTATCCCGGAGACTACCAAGATCATTATCGCACAGCGTATTTCATCTGTTCAGGAAGCCGATCATATTATTGTAATGGATGGCGGAAAGATCCAGGCAGTTGGAAATCACGAAGAACTGATGAAAGCCAGCCCGATCTACAGGGAAGTATATGAATCACAGAACAAAGGAGGCGGTCAGGATGAAGAATAATGGAAAAGCCATGGCAAAGGCTGGAAAAAAGACATTTTTGCGCCTGATCCGCACTATTTTCGGATTTTTCCCGGTGCTGATGCCTCTGGTACTCATAGGTATTTTATTTAATGCTATTGTAGGTTCTATTCCGGCAGTTTTTATGCAGAAGGTTATTGCTGTGGTAGAACAGAACTGGCAGTCTGGTGACTGGAATGGCTGCAAGGATGAGATCCTGCGTTATACAGGTATCCTTCTTACACTTTATGGTCTGGCGCTAGCGGCTTCTATCTTCTATAACCGGAAAATGGCTGAGATCACCCAGGGAACTTTAAAGAAGCTGCGTGAAAAAATGTTCAACAGTATGCAGGATTTTCCTGTAAAATATTTTGACACTCATAATCATGGGGATATTATGAGTTATTACACCAATGATATTGACACGCTGCGTCAGCTGATCTCCCAGAGTATTCCGCAGTTTTTAAATTCTGCTGTTATGGTAACGACAGTATTCTGCGTCATGCTTTACTACAGTATCTGGATGGCGCTGGTGGTAGTTGCAGGTGTTGTGCTCATGCTGCATATTATAAAGAAAGTAGGGGGAAGTTCTGCAAAATTCTTTATCCAGCAGCAGAAAGCTATTGGTAAGACAGAAGGTTTTGTGGAAGAAATGATGAATGGCCAGAAGGTCATTAAGGTGTTCTGCCATGAAGAAGAAAGCGAAAAGGCTTTTGATGCTATTAATGATGAGCTGTTCCATGTGTCTGAAACAGCTAATAAATACGCAAATACCCTGGGACCGATTTTAAACAATATCGGTAACCTGCTGTATGTGGCAGTAGCCCTTGCAGGAAGCTTATTCCTGATGTTTAAAGTGCCTAATTTAAGCATTTCCCGGTTACCATTTTCTATTAGTATCGTAGTGCCGTTCTTAAACATGACCAAACAGTTTGCAGGAAACATCAACCAGGTTTCCCAGCAGATCAATGCCGTTGTCATGGGTATGGCAGGTGCGGAGCGTATTTTTGGCCTGTTAGATGAAAAGCCGGAGGAAGATGAAGGATATGTAACACTGGTAAATGCAGTGGAAAATCCTGACGGAACTCTTTCAGAGCACAAAGAACGTACCGGTATCTGGGCATGGAAACATCCCCACAGTGACGGAACGGTTACTTATACCAGGCTGACAGGTGATGTACGTTTTGAAAATGTAGATTTTGGTTATGATCCTGGTAAGACAGTTCTTCATAATATTACACTGTATGCAGAACCTGGCCAGAAGGTAGCTTTTGTAGGTGCGACTGGTGCCGGAAAGACTACTATCACTAATCTGATCAATCGTTTTTATGATATTTCTGATGGAACCATCCGTTATGATGGCATTAATATCAGGAAGATCAAAAAGTCGGATCTGCGCCATTCTTTGGGTATTGTTTTACAGGATACCAACCTGTTTACCGGCACTGTAATGGAAAATATCCGCTACAGTAACCCGGATGCAACAGATGACGAGTGCATCGGAGCAGCAAAACTGGCTGGTGCCCATGACTTTATCACACGTCTGCCGGAAGGTTATGAGACTGTTATTACCGGAAATGGTGAGAATTTATCTCAGGGACAGAGACAGCTGATCTCCATTGCCAGAGCAGCCGCTGCAGACCCGCCGGTTATGATCTTAGATGAGGCAACATCCTCTATTGATACACGTACAGAGGCTATCGTACAGCGGGGAATGGACGCCCTGATGCAGGGACGCACTGTATTTGTCATTGCACACAGACTGTCCACAGTACGAAACTCTGATGTGATCATGGTACTGGAACAGGGCCACATCATCGAGCGCGGCAGTCATGATAAGCTGATCGAGGAGAAAGGAAAGTATTATCAGCTGTATACTGGGGCGTTTGAGTTGGAATGATAGCGCGGGTTTGTAAATAGGATTTATAGATTTGTGAGAAAAAAGGGGGAAGGCAGATGGTTGATAAAATGGCGTTCTTAAAAGCCTACAACATTGACGAAGACGATTTTAATGCAGCTGACATTTCCTGGGAAGAGCTGGCAGCGATCTATGATGATTATCTGTTAAAAGAAGAAAAACTTCGTGGGATCGGCAAAGACTTTGTCAACGATTATCTCTATGATATTGAGCGGGCAGGAATTCATTCCTACCGCTACCGTACCAAAAATCCGGGACATCTTTTAGAGAAGATCATACGAAAAAGAAAAGAAGATCCGGAGAAATTCAAAGATCTGAACCGGAGCAATTATTACAAATACATGACCGACCTGATCGGTATCCGTGTATTCTTCCTGTACCGGGAAGACTGGATCTACTTCCACAAATATATTACCACTGTATTTGAAAATGATCCAAGTATCTACGTAAAAGACCGAGGCCGGGATTTTGACGAAGATCCGTCCCACTGCTATATTGCAGAGCGTCCAAAGGTATACCGTAGAAATGGTGATACACGCATTTATGATGAAAAACTGATCGATATCAAGTCAGACGGTATTTACCGTTCTCTCCACTACATTATCAAGTATAAAGGATATTATGTGGAGATCCAGGGAAGAACACTGTTTGAGGAAGGCTGGAGCGAGATCGATCATGACATTGTCTATCCGTATTATAAAGACGATGAAATGTTAAAAGATTTTTCTACCTTATTAAACCGCCTTTCCGGTATGGCAGATGAGATGAGTTCCTATTTCCGCAGGATGCGCAGTGTGAAAGAAGAGCAGGGGTTACTGTCACACCATTCGGGGGAAGGTAAAAAAGAATGATAGTTCAACCATGACAGTAACAAAAATACGCTTTCTTTTCCAGGTTCCAGAAGGAACCATAGAAGAGAAAGCGTATTTTTTATATACTGCAAGGGGCAGAAGTTATGCCTGCCTGTTTTCTGTTTTAACCAGCCAGATGCATGATATTGATTAGTAAGATCCAGCTCAGTCCGTAATAGGAAATAACAGCTACTAAGTCGTTTACCGTTGTGATCAGTGGACCGGAAGCAACGGCCGGGTCAACATTGATCTTCTTAAAGAACAGCGGGATACATGTGCCTACAGCACCGGAGATCACCATTGCCAAAAGCAGTGCAACTCCGATACAGCCGGATACAGCATAAGCAAATGCGAAAGGTTTTCCTTTTGCGATTACGATGTATAAACCAATGGCTGCAAAAGAAAGAATGCCAAGGATCAGACCATTTGAGAAGGCAATGCGCATTTCCTTCCATACCAGCTCCAGTTTCTGCTTGCCTGTAAGGGACTCATCCATAAGCACACGGATGGTAACAGCCAGAGACTGGGTACCAACGTTTCCGGCCATGTCCAGGATCAGGGACTGGAAGCACATGATCAGTGTCAGCTGGCTTACTACCTGTTCAAAGAGGCCTACAACAGAGGAAACTACCATACCCAGAGCCAACAGAACTAACAGCCATGGAAGACGTTTCTTTAAACTTTCTTTTAAAGGTTCCTTTAAATCTTCCTCAGCAGTCAGACCTGCGAACTTAGCGTAATCTTCACCCATCTCATCATCGACCAGGTCTACGATACTCTGGGAAGTGATAACACCTAACAGTTTGTTGTTATTATTAAGGACTGGGATAGAGTCCTCGGAATAGTCTTTCAGTTTTTCAATACAGTCATCGATCAGTTCATGACCATATACATAAGGATAAGAGGTAACGATCAGATCCTCCAAAGCGGAGTCCTGTCTTGCAATGATCAGATCCTTCAGATCCATTGCGCCATAAAAGGTCTGATCCTCTGTTACCATAAAAATGGTAGAAATATTGTCATTCTTAGCTGCCTGTTCTACCAGACTGCTCATAGCCTGCTTTACGGTCAGATTTTCGCGGATCACAATACAGTTTGTGGTCATCCAGCTACCGATCTCGTCTTCATCGAAGGCTGCGATCACGGCAATATCTTTTTTTGCGTCATCATCCAGAAGTTCTGTAAGAAGAGAGCGTTTTTCTTTGGAAGTCATTTTTAAAACATCCACAACAGCGTCTGTTTCCATAGCAGAAAGGATAGCAGCAGCTTTCTTTACGTCCATTTCATCCAGATATTCCGCTGCCTGTTTCTGATCGATATGCTCAAAAATATCAGAAAGCATATCTGTATCAAGGATACGGCAGATCTTGCGCCGTTCAGCTAAGGTCAGTTCCGGGAAAATGTCAGCAAGGTCGTTTTCATGGTAATCTTCCAGTTTATTTCTCAGAATACCCGGTGAGGCATTGCTTCGGATTACAGACAGGATCTCCTGGCTGTGATCCTGAACTTGAACTTTGTTTTCCATTTCAGTCTCCTTTTCATCTTTATTTTATTCAGTTTTCAACACGCCATCCTGTATAAAACATGATTTTATGGGCACAACAAAACCTGCACCTGTAAAATGTGCAGAAATAATAAACGCAGCATGTATCTGTGCGTCTGAGGATATGCGTGACAACTAAATTGAAAGACGGTATCCGTCCTCCATTTACAGTTTTGCGATGGATATTACAGGAGTTGTAAGAACGGGATAAGAAATGAAAAAGAAGTCCTGTATTTCAAGTTATATGAAATTATACGAAACAGAACAGACCGCTGTTTCCTTTATATCCCGTGCGTCTACTTCGCCCATGACTATCGCAACCGTCCATTCTGTTCACCTGCCTTTTTCGTAAGATTAATGACCTGATGGCCTGAAGCGTTTATTAACAACTTCTTTACATATTATAAAGCCTGAGCTCAAAATTTTCAATATAAAATGTGTACAGGTACTGATAAAATTGTGTAAAATTTCTCAAAAAGGATATGAAAAAAAGATGGCACGAAAAATAGAAAAAGTGTTTCGCACCATCTTTTATAGGGAGATATTCTTAACGCCTGATATCTGGCAGAAAGGGGATTATAAATATAAATAGGTTACAGTCGGTAGCATACTTTGCCTGGATTTAAGATCATTTTCGGATCAAATACACGTTTGATACCTTCCATTAACACCATGTTGGTCTCACCAATAGACTCTACCAGATACCGGATCTTGCCGGAGCCGATACCATGTTCACCGGAAACAAGTCCGCCCTGTGCGGACGCCTCTTTATAGATAAGGTCAAAGAATTTATCTACTCGCTTTTTAAATTCTTCTTCTGTAAGGTCATTGGAGCACTCATAAATATGAAGATTTCCATCACCTGCATGTCCAAAGGAACGGATCACAAGACCACATTCTTCACCGGTCTTATTTACAAATTCAAGATAAGAAGCGATCTTTGTAACAGGAACGACTACATCACACTCATCAAGGAGCTTAGTCTCTTCCATGATCACTTCCAGGAAAGCAGAGCGGGCTGCCCAGGCATCACGCATTTTTGCAGGACTGTCAGCAACCAAAACGTCCATGGCACCGGCGTCAAGGACCAGTTCAGCTGCCTGTTCAAGAAGTGTATATAACTGGTCTTCGCTGTCAGAATCCAGTGTGATCAGAAGATAAGCGCCCACAGGCTGTCCCTCCATTTCTCTCGGGAAAGTAGAACGTCCGGTATGGCGTTCGGACGCCAGTACGATCTCACGTTCCATAAATTCGATGGCCTGAGGATTTAAAGAAGACATTTTTAACTTCGGTACTGTTTCAAGAGCAGTTTTCAGATCTTCAAATGGTACGATCAGGGAAGCGCTTGCCTTTGGAGCAGGAATGATCTTTAAGGTCAGTTCCGTAATGATGCCTAATGTACCTTCAGAGCCGATCATAAGGTTCAACAGGGAATAACCGGAAGAGGTCTTGGAAACCGTAGCACCAAGGTGGGTGATCTCGCCCGTTGGAAGCACAACGGTCATGGCGCGTACATAATCTCTGGTGGAACCATATTTAACAGCGCGCATGCCACCTGCATTGGTAGCCACATTTCCACCTACGCAGGCAAATTTTTCACCTGGATCCGGCGGGTACATCATGCCTTTTGTCAGGCAGTCCGCAGCAAGGTCATTTAAAAGAACGCCACATTCAATATTTACAACGAAATTTTCCAGATCATAATTTAAGATCCGGTTCATTTTTGACATATCAAGAAGAACACCGCCAAGAAGGGGAACAGCGCCGCCTGCAAGTCCGGTTCCGGCACCTCTTGGTGTAACAGGAATGGTATTTTCATAGCAGATCTTCATAACAGCAGCTACTTCCTCTGTGGAACGTGGCTGGACTACCAGGTCGGGCATATGAGTGCCGTAAATAGGCATTTCATCTCTGGAAAAATCAGGGTTGATATCATCGCCGGTAAGGATGTGATCCGATACCGCTTTCAGCTTGGAAATGATCTCAGGTGTGAGAGTATTATATTGATCCATAGTTTATAACCTCCTGTGCTGTATATCAGGGCGTATCTTTTTTAAAACAGAGCCCTGTTCATCTGGCAGTTTCATTATATAAAAAAGGGCCAAAATTGTGCAATGTGTAAAATATACAAAGATAAAAAGGGGATTTTGTATGTAATTTTATTAACAATGCACAATAAAACAGGGTTGACTTTTACATGATTTTCCGGAAAGGATTTTCCGGAAAAGATGAGAGGGGAGGAAAAAAACGGAAAGGCTTTGCCGGTTTTTAAACTATGGTTTGTTAGAGAATTAACGACCTTGAAACAGCAGTAAAAATGACAGGAAATACCATGAGAAAAATGCTGTTTTTTTATGTTGAAAATCAACAAAAATTGTGAAAAGTGAAAGAGGAATGGGAAAAGCGTAAGGATTTTGGGGAATACACTTGTATAGTGAAATTATTTTAGGTATAATGAAATGAGATATACTAAGATGAAACGGGCAGACTGCCGTTTTATCAGACAAAAAATAGGAGGAATACTCGTGAACAGAGAGAAGATTATTGTAATCGACTTTGGCGGTCAGTACAATCAGCTGGTTGCCCGCCGTGTACGTGAGTGCAATGTTTATTGTGAGATCTATTCTTACAGAACTGATATTGAAAAGATCAAAGAAATGAATCCAAAGGGTATCATTTTAACCGGCGGACCAAACAGTGTATATGAAGAAGGCGCTGCAACCTGCAGCAAAGAACTGTTTGAACTGGGAATTCCGGTACTTGGACTGTGCTATGGTGCACAGCTGATGATGCATTTATTAGGCGGTCATGTATGCAAGGCACCTGTTCGTGAATACGGAAAGATCGAAGTAACCGTAGATCAGTCCAGCAAGCTGTTCAGTAACGTATCTGAAAAGACCATCTGCTGGATGAGCCACAACGATTACATCGAAAAAGAAGCTCCTGGATTTAAGATCATCGCTCACACAGACAACTGCCCGGTAGCAGCTGTAGAGTGTGCAGAAAAGAACCTGTATGCGATCCAGTATCATCCAGAGGTACTTCATACTGTAGAAGGAACCAAGATGCTGTCCAACTTCGTATACAATGTCTGCGGTTGTGCAGGTGACTGGAAGATGGATGCATTCGTTGAGAATACCATCAAAGCCATCCGTGAAAAAGTTGGAAACGGTAAGGTGCTGTGTGCACTGTCCGGCGGCGTAGACTCCTCTGTAGCAGCAGTTATGCTTGCAAAGGCAGTTGGCGACCAGCTGACTTGTGTATTCGTAGATCACGGCCTGCTGCGTAAAAACGAAGGCGACGAAGTAGAAGAAGTATTCGGACCAAACGGCCCATACAACTTAAATTTCATCCGTGTAAATGCTCAGGACCGTTTCTACAGCAAATTAGCAGGTGTAGAAGAGCCTGAAAGAAAACGTAAGATCATCGGTGAAGAATTCATCCGTGTATTTGAGGAAGAAGCAAAGAAGATCGGCGCTGTAGATTTCCTGGTACAGGGAACCATCTATCCAGACGTTGTAGAAAGTGGTCTGGGCGGTGAATCTGCAGTGATCAAGTCCCATCACAATGTAGGAGGACTTCCTGACTACGTAGATTTCAAGGAGATCATCGAACCTCTCCGTGACCTGTTCAAAGATGAAGTACGTAAAGCCGGCTTAGAGCTTGGTATCCCGGAGAAACTGGTATACCGTCAGCCATTCCCAGGCCCAGGCCTTGGAATTCGTATCATCGGCGAAGTAACCGCTGAAAAAGTAAAGATGGTACAGGAAGCAGACGCCATCTACCGCGAAGAGATCGCAAACGCAGGTCTCGACCGCAGCATCGGCCAGTACTTCGCAGCACTGACCAACATGCGCTCCGTAGGCGTTATGGGCGATGAAAGAACCTACGACTACGCCATCGCATTAAGAGCCGTAAACACCATCGACTTCATGACTGCCGAAGCAGCCGAGATCCCGTGGGAAGTACTTGGAAAAGTGGCAAGCAGAATTGTTAATGAAGTGAAGCATGTGAACAGAGTGCTTTATGATTGCACTGGAAAGCCACCGGCTACGATTGAGTTTGAATAAGGAAACTGCCAAAAGAAACCCAGTAAAATCAATAATTCCAAGCAAATTTGTTTAAGAACTGGCAACGATTTGGCAACATTTGATCCTTATTCAGAAAATACAATATCTTAGTTATGTATAGAGAAACCTTACTGATTTTCAGAATGAAAACTGAATATCGGTAAGGTTTTTTTGATGTCTATTTTTTCTTTGATTCTTTATCAAGTTCTTTGATGAGCAGGTCGCTCAGTTCCTGAGAAGGAACTTTTGCATAATGTCCGGATGTATCCAGTGCCGGATATGTATATCTCCATTCATCATATTCATCCCTGCTGATTTCACCGTTTTCCAGCTTTGCTGACTGTTGCTGCCATGCATGGAACATATCGAACATGGAAAGATAGGATGGATTATTTCTGTCAAGACAAAGGCAGAGTTCACCGTCAATATCTTTGATTTTCAGTCCATACATATCTTCCAATGCAAAAAAGGTATGCATAAGACCAACATAGCTGTCGATGTCCGGGACGTTTAAGGCATGGGTGCTTACACCGAGGATGCCAGCCATTTCCTTTAAGAGGTCAAATTTGGGGATTCTTGCTTCTGCTTCATACTGTGCCATACGCACATCGGAAGTTTTGCCGAGAAAACCAAGCATCTCCCCGAACTGCTTTTGTGTCATGCCTTTTTTATTCCGAAAAAATTTAATACGCTTTCCGATTGCCATTGTCTGAATCTCCTTCCAGATGATATATAACTTTTCTGTTTAAGCTGAGTGTACCACAGATAAAAGAGAATAGCAAGAAAACTTAAACTAAAAAATTTAAGAATTTTTCTGTAAACCTATTGACTTAACTCAAAAAAGTTAGTATAGTACAGATACAGAAACTTAAATAAAATAAGTTAAGAAAATTGAATGACCATCCGAACTGATACCATCGGAAGAACAGGCGATGACCGAAAGCGAGCGTGTCGAAGGTGGAAATACGACAAAGTACCGAGCAGGGCAACTTGTCAGGAACGGGGGAGGGAGAATGGCGAAAAACAATGAAAGAAAAAATAGACGAGAGGAGATAAAGCGTATGACGAACAAGAATTTTATGACAGCCCAAGATGTAGCTGACGCATTAGGTGTATCAAAATCTTATGCCTATAAGCTGGTCAGACAGTTGAACGATGAGATGGAAGCACTTGGCTATATCACTGTCAGGGGCAGAGTGGATGCGAATTATTTTCGTAAAAAGGTGTGTTACAGCGAATAAGGGAAAGGAAGTGGTTAAATGGCTGTATACAAAGATAATGCCACAGGAACGTGGCGGGTGGTGTTCCGTTATACCGATTTTACCGGGGAACGGAAACAGACGCAGAAAAGAGGATTTCAGACGAAGCGTGAAGCACAGGCATGGGAGCGTGAACAGCTTTTAAAGCAGGATTCCAAGCTGGATATGACATTTGCGAGCTTCTATGAAATTTATGCGGAGGATAAAAAGGCAAGGCTGAAGGAAAGCACATGGGAATCCAAAAGCCATGTGATAGAGAAGAAAATTCTTCCTTACTTTGGCAAACGCAAGATTGCAGATATTGAAGCAAAGGATGTAATTGCATGGCAGAATGAACTGATGAAATACCGGGATGAAAAGGGAAAACCGTATTCGGGCGATTATCTGAAAACGATTCATGCACAGCTCACCGCAATCTTTAACCATGCGGTCAACTTTTATAATCTGCCTTATAATCCGGCGAAGCGTGCAGGCTGTATGAAAGTACAGACGAACAAGGAAGTGGAGTTCTGGACAAAGGAAGAATATCTGAAGTTTGCGGAAGTGATGATGGATAAGCCACGTTCTTACTATGCATTTGAAATGCTGTACTGGACAGGCATCCGTTCCGGTGAGCTGCTTGCCCTCTGCCCTTCTGATTTTGATTTCGAGAAGCAGACTGTAAAGATCAGCAAGACGTATCACAGGTCAAAGGGCAGGGACATCATTACCACACCAAAGACAGCAAAGAGCAACCGAACAATCAAAATGCCGAAGTTTCTCTGCGAAGAGATTCAGGAGTATATGAAAATGCTGTATAAAGTGAAGTCGGATGACCGCATTTTTACCGTAACAAAATCTTATCTGGATCACGAGATGCGTCGTGGCGTAAAAGAAGCTGGATTAAAGAAGATAAAGGTTCATGCACTCCGTCACAGTCACGTTTCACTTCTGATCCACATGGGATTTACATTGCTTGCCATAGCAGAGCGAATGGGGCATGAAGCAGAGAAAATCACATTGAAATATGCACATCTGTTTCCAACCGTTCAGACGGAAATGGCTGAAAAGCTGGAGATGGAACGCATGAAAAAGGAGGACGAGTAAATGGAGAGAAAACTTGATAACAGGGGCAGATGGAGGAACAAAACAGTTGCCTTCCGGGTGTCTGAGGAAGAAGCAAAGCAGATTGATGAGTGTGTTCGGCTTTCGGGACTTACCAAGCAGGACTATATTGTGAGAAGGCTGATGTGCCGGGACATTGTAGTGCAGGGAAATCCGAGGGTATATAAGGCACTGAAAAACCAGATGGCAGAGCTTTATGAGGAACTGAAAAGGATTGAGAGGTTTTCAGAGGAAAATGAGGAACTGCTTTACACGTTGCAGTTAGTTGCAGAGACACTGAACGGAATGAAGGAGGATGAGGATTGATGACAAAAGAAAAAATGACTGCTCCGGTAACATCTGTTGGCGCAGATGGGGAACAGCCATTAAATAATAAAATAACCAACCAAAGTATAGCAGATTTGCCCGGCAAGAGCAATCTGCAAGCCACAAATAATACGGAAAATGTGGCAAAATCAGCAAATAAAAAGAATCCGGATGAACTGGAAACGGTTTCCATGATGGAATTGTATGATACAGCGTACCCACCGAAGCCACCGATTGTAGAAGGACTTCTGTATAACGGAACGTATCTCTTTGTGGGCTCTCCGAAAATCGGAAAGTCATTTTTCATGGCACAGATTGGGTATCACATCAGCAAAGGACTTCCCTTATGGGGATTTCCGGTAAGACAGGGAACTGTCCTGTATCTGGCACTGGAAGATGATTATGCAAGGTTACAGAAACGGTTATCGCAGATGTTTGGAATGGAAGGGAGTGAGAACTTCTATTTTGCTACAAAATCCAAATCGTTAAATGCCGGACTGGAGCAGCAGCTTGTACAGTTTGTGACCGGGCATAAGGATGCAAGGCTCATTATCATTGATACGCTCCAGAAAGTCCGGGAAGTGGGCGGAGATAAATTCAGCTATGCTAGTGACTATGAGATTGTGACGAAGTTGAAAGCATTCAGTGACCATTATGGCATCTGCTTTCTGGTGGTGCATCACACAAGGAAAATGGAATCCTCGGACAGCTTTGATATGATTTCCGGCACAAACGGATTGTTGGGAGCTTCAGATGGGGCATTTGTCATGCAGAAAGAAAAGCGGACAGATAATAAGGCAGTTCTGGAAGTGGCAGGACGTGACCAGCAGGATCAGAAGCTGTGGTTAAATTTTAACAGGGAGAGATGTGTCTGGGAGCTGACCAAGACAGAGACAGAACTCTGGAAAGAGCCGGAAGATCCATTGTTGGAAAAGATCAAAGAACTGGTAACAGCAGAACAGCCGGAATGGACTGGAACAGCAACAGAACTGACAGAACTTCTGCAAGTAGAGATGCAGCCGAATGCTTTGTCAAGGAAACTGAATGTCAGTCTGGAACGTCTGCTGATAGAATATGGAATCCAGTATAAATCAGAGCGTGGACATGAGGGCAGACGAATTTGTTTAACCTTTATCAGTAATCAGCGTGACGATATGTGACGATGGTGACGGTATTTTAGATAGTGTGCCGGTAGTGAAAACATCGTCACTATCGTCACGACCGTCACGGAAAGGGTGGGATAAGATGAAAAACGTGCAAATATCACAGGAATTATTCATGCAGTTACTTCGGTTTCATTTAATGAAGGATGTAGGCTGCAAGAACGAAATCAAGCAGGAGTTGGAGAAAAAGCTGGACAAGATGGTAATGCGTGACCTGTATGGAAAGTTCAAAACTGCTCCGACAGAGGAAGAACGGGAGCAGGCGAGAAAAGAATATCTGGACAGGAGGGGAGTACCGGAGAGCTTTCGATGGTAATTCTTCTTTGATGGTAAGAACAGGAGTGTGGCACGCTCCTGTATATAGCAGACAAGGAGAAATCTGGAAAGGAGAACCCACACAATGAGAGAAGGAAGATTAGGTTACAACTGTGAAAATGGCAGATATGGATTGTTGTCCATGGATTTATGGGTGGATACGGGATTTCACTGCGGAGAGTGTATGGAAGTTCTGGTAGATGATAAGTGGGTGCGGACAAGAATGGAGATGAATCCTGCAATGGAATGGTATCTGGTGGAAACACCATACTGCGGCGATCTGGAGTATGTCCGGGCGAGAGTACCGGAGTGATCCAGAATGAAAAACAGCCCGGATACGGGCAAATAAAATGGGCGGATACGCCCAAGATAAAAAGCATAAGTCAGGCAGCTACGGCTGACGGAAGCACTTACTAAAGCCCTCGGCGTTTGAGAGCGAAATACACCCATCGCACAAAACTACGTTTTATGCTCAGCGTATTTCGCCCTGCCGGGAGCTTAAATGCCGGATACGGCAATGAGTTCGTAAACGGATGCCTAAGCATCCACTCACAAAAGATATGGCAGAATTTACTTTGCCAAAGAAAGAGGAGGGAGTGCCTATTGCAAGAAATTCATTTATTCAAATGACAAAATTAAGTAACGTAAAAGGTCGAATCACTTATATATCCAGTCATGCAAAGCAGGAAAATCTTTATGCTGTCTATGAGACTACAGAACGAAAATTTTGGCGGGAACTTGCCAAATGCAATCAGGAAGAATTTGCAAAAAGCGGAACAGAAGGGAAATGTATCGAAGCCAGAGAACTGATTATTGCCTTGCCGGAGAGTTTCGTGGAGTATCAGCCAGACATGTTATTAAAGCTGTTTACGGAGCATTTTAAACAGAATTATGGGACGGAATGTATAGCGGCATTGCATCATAATAAAAGGAAAACGAATTATCATATTCATTTAATCTTTTCAGAACGGAAATTATTGGATGAACCGATCATCAAGATTGCCAGCCGGAATAGGTTCTATGATGAAAATAGAAAGCATGTCCGTACTAAGAAAGAGATACTTGGGGAAGATGGTCAGATTCGGGAAGGTTGCTATATTGTGAAGAAGGGCGAGGTTTACGAGAAGCGAATATTTACCGTTAAGGATGAGGACTTTAAAAGCAATGCGTTTTTGGAAGAGGTGAAGCATTCCTATACAGATTTGATGAATCTGTATGTGAAGGACGATAAACAAAAGCTGCAAGTCTTTGAGCGTGGCGGTATTTATCTTGCAACTAAGAAAATCGGAAAGAATAATCCTAAAGCACAAGAGATTGAATCAGATAATCAGAAACGACAGGAATGGAACCGGACAGTTGATGTGGCACTAATCAGTGGTGTGTCGGAGCCACATATTTTGGAAGTGAAACGTAAACAGATTTCGGAGCCGATTAAGGGCGCTATTTCACAGATTGGGAGAAAACCAAGATTATTTGCAGGATTCGTTACAGTGGCGATTGCTGCACTGGAGCTGATGATGGAGTCAGTTCTTATGAAAAAGTACAAGGAAGTGTCTGTCCAGAAAGAAGAAATAAATCAGACAGATGAAGATACAATGCTTGAGAAAACAGCAACACAAGTGTCAGATACAGAAAATACCCAAGCAGACGCACATGAGTCGATGCCAAAAGCACCGGAACAGGAAAAACCAGAGACAAAGCAACCGGAAATGACAAGGATGGCATCGAAATATCCAAGATATTTCAAGATTCATAGTGAACTGGAACAGCAAAATACGGCAATTTACAAGAAAGAACAGCAGCGTACCGCTAAGAAAAAAGAACTGTCGGAAGTTAAAGGCTGGTTCAAAGGTAAAAAGAAAAAAGAATTGCAGGAAGAAGTTACAGAATTGACAAGCCAGATCAGAGACATGAAAGATTATCTTCCAAAGATCGTACAGCGAGTTGGATACCAGAATGTGCAGGAGTTTTTGAAAGACTTCCAGATTGCAAAGTCTGAGTACAGCCAGTATCAGAAAGCAATCGCACAGTGGAAACAGGAAACCGGAAAAGAGCCTGAACAGCAGCCACATGGTGTCGGAGCAAAACTGGCGGCAAACAGAAAGAAGATAGAACAGGGACAGAAAAACACACAGCGTACCCGAAGTCAGAAGAAAGACCGGGGAGCAAGATAGGAGGACAAATTCATGGAGAAACACATTATGGGAGAAAATGGAATCAGCTACTCGCTTGGAGAGGACGGTATGTATTATCCAGACCTGTATCTGCAGGAGGAGACGGAGTATCCGATTGGAAAGTATGGATTGATGAAGAGAACGTATCTGAAAGAGCATCGGAAGAGCCTGTATCTGGAACTGGTGCTTGCCGGGAGGTTAAACGAGCATTTGCATCAGATTGATGAGGAGTGCCACCAGATGATGGACAGACTGGTAGAGCAGATGAAAGAACAGCAGGGAGTGACAGAAGAATTAAAAATGCAGGATCAGATGGCATGGGTAGGGAGAATGAATAATATCTGAGCTTGTGCGGAGGAGCTTGTGCTGAATGAATTTGTTTATGAATAGCGGTAGCAAGGGCAGTTTTCAGACTGCCCTTCTTAAAAAATGTAAAACAATTAAGAACATACGTTTGCAAATGCGAATTGAAAAAGGGACTGAATTATAGTATAATGAAAAAAACAAAAGGCTTGTAGGTAGGTGGAATATGCTGGAAAGAATTATAGAGCTTACAAACGAATATATAGAGAGTATGCCGAAAAAAGAGCGTAAAAAGTATGGACAATTTTTTACAAGTATGGAGACTGCCCGCTTTATGGTAGGTTTATATCATATTGATGAAAAGAAGAGTAAGGTAAGCGTACTTGATGCAGGAGCTGGTTCAGGCATATTATCATGTGCCTTCATTGAAAGATTGGAAACGATAGATTCCGTTCAGAAAATTGAGCTTACCTGTTATGAGAATGATAATAACGTATTACCATTGTTAAAGCGAAATTTGGAATACTGCAAGGAAAAATCTGGAAAGAAGATAGTCATTAATATAATCGAAGACAATTATATCCTTAATCAGTATCTTGATTTTAATCATATGATAGGCGGAAATGATAATCCTAAAAAATATGATTTTGTAATTGGTAATCCGCCATATATGAAAATCCCTAAAGATGCTCCAGAAGCAACAGCAATGCCGGAAGTATGCTACGGGGCGCCGAATTTGTATTTTATTTTTGCTTCTATGGGATTGTTTAATTTATGCGAGGAGGGGGAATTGGTATATATCATTCCTCGATCATGGACATCCGGAGCATATTTTAAACGCTTCAGAGAGTATTTCCTGACAGTAGGTAAACTGGAACATATACATCTTTTTGTTAGTCGTAGTAAGGTATTTGACAAAGAGAGTGTATTGCAGGAAACGATTATTATTAAGGTGAGAAAAACGGTTAAAACGCCAGAAACCGTTACCATTACATCTTCGCAATCAAATAGTGACTTTGGCGAAATTACTTCATTGACGGTTCCGTATGATTTGGTTGTAGCTGGTGAGGATTATTATGTTTACCTTGTGACAGATGAAAACGAAGTAGAGGTTTTGAGAAAACTTCATAAATTTGATAAAACGCTACCTGCAATTGGAGTAAAAATGAAAACAGGGTTAACGGTGGATTTCCGTAATCGTGAAATTCTGCGGGACGAGGAAGAAGAAGGAGCGATTCCTTTATTTTATTCACAACATATAAAACAGGGAAAGGTAGAGTTTCCAATACAGAAAGAACATGAATATGTGGTGACAGAACAAAAGGGATTGATGCAGGATAACAAGAATTATCTGTTCGTGAAACGATTTACAGCAAAGGAAGAACCTCGAAGGTTACAATGTGGCGTGTACCTGGCAAAAAGATTTCCGCAATATAAAAAGATAAGTACACAGAATAAAATTAATTTTGTGGATGGTGTATTAACGGAAATGTCGGAATGTCTGGTATATGGGTTGTACGTATTGTTTAATTCAACGCTTTATGACGAATATTATCGCATTTTGAACGGATCTACACAGGTTAATTCAACAGAGATCAATGCGATGCCTGTGCCGGATTTAGAGGATATTCAGGAAATGGGAAGAAAAGTGCTTAAAAGTAGGGACTATTCAGAAGAAAATTGCAATTTGATATTGGAGGGGTACTGTGGATAAGAAGATAGAAGAAGCAAGGGAATTTCTGCAAACAATAGGTATGCCTAAGGCACAGCAAGCGGATATATGTTGTTACGTGATACTGGCAATGGCGAGAGTAAAACCAGATATGTCATGGAGTGAAGCAACAAATGAGTGGATTCGTATTCATGATATTATTCAGTTTGTTAATACATTTTATGACATGAGTTATGCGGAAAACAGTAGAGAAACGTTTAGAAAGCAAGCTCTGCACAGATTTCGGACCGCTGCTTTGATAGAGGATAATGGAAAAGCAACCAACAGCCCGAATTATCGGTACAGATTGACGGAAGAAACAGTACAAATACTAAGAACTATGGGAACTCCAAAGTGGAAGGAATCTATAAAGCGATTTCTTTGTTACCATGAGAAGTTAATTGATCTGTATGCTTCTAAAAAGAAAATGACAATGATGCCGGTAAATATAAATGGTGAAAGCTTTAAATTTTCTACAGGTAAGCACAATGAACTGCAAAAAGCCATTATTGAGGAATTTGCACCGAGATTTGCTCCAAATTCTGAATGCTTATACGTTGGAGACACAATAGAAAAAGATCTGGTAAAGAATGTCGAAAAACTGAAAGATCTGGGATTTGAAATTACACTACATGATAAGATGCCGGATGTTGTGCTGTACCGGGAAGATAAGGACTGGATTTATTTTGTAGAATCGGTAACATCGGTCGGTCCGATGGATCCGAAGCGTATATTGGAAATAACAGAAATGACAAAAGATGTTATAGCAGGAAAAATTTTTGTAACAGCATTTCTGGACTTTAAGACATATAAAAAGTTTGCAGAAGAGCTTGCATGGGAGACAGAGGTCTGGATCGCTGAAATGCCAGAGCATATGATACATTTGAATGGGGATAGATTCATGGGACCGAGATAAAATAGGATTTCAAACTTTAATTAAGAAAGGGGTTCTTATTATGAAAGCACATTCTTTTGAAAATTGGTTAAATAATACTATCGAAACTCCATTTTTGTTTTTTGTTCAAAGTATGGAAGAGGTGCTATTTCCATA
>ERZ1026864.209-NODE-209-length-41906-cov-50.035125_pt1 | contig 41906 bp, 41 predicted proteins | sample MGYA00380162_ERZ1026864 | MGnify/ENA primary metagenome ERZ1026864 (study PRJEB33269, sample SAMEA4719798) | human gut metagenome | biome: human-associated habitat; feature: organic feature; material: feces | place: Cameroon | collected 2013-10 ... | reverse complement strand
CCCAATGCGGTGAGCGGCAGCGAGAGCAGCTACGTCTGCGACTACTGCTACTACAGCTCCAGCGGGGTTGTGCTCTACGTCGGCGGCTACTACTACCAGTTCCAGGACCGCGGCGCTTTCTTCCTCGTCGGCGATTACACCGCGTCGTATTCGAACTCGTACATCGGCTGCCGTCTCCAAAAACTCCCCTAAGGGGAGGGGGTGCAGGGGGACGGGGGCCGCAGCCCCCTCCCCTTGCATTCCACTGGAACCTACAACTTTGGGACTATCTCACCAGTAGTCCGGTGTTTCTCTTCGGTTTCCGGTTCTCATGGCGACTACTGCAACTACAACTCCAGCGGGGTTGTGCTCTACGTCGGCGGCAACTACAACCAGAACCAGAACCACGGCGCTTTCTACCTCAACGGCAATTACACCGCGTCGAATTCGAACTCGAACATCGGCTGCCGTCTCCTCTCCAATGGGCCCAGGCTGGCCCGCACACTTCGCCGTAAAGCCCTCCCAGGCTTTACATAGATGGGTGAGATAGCCGCACACCTCTTGGTGAAGATTCTGCCGAAGGGACACGGTTTAGTACCCTCCCGCAAGGGAGCGAGGGAACCACCGTGAGGCAACAAGGAGAAATCAATCCCATGAAACGAACCGGAAACATCTATCCCATTCTCATCAGCGACGAGAATTTACGGCTGGCGCTGGAGGAAGTGAACCGCACCCACCGCTGGAACCCACGGCACAGGCCCAACCGGGTGGTGGCCTGGGTGGAAAGCGACATGCCCGCCCGGATCCGGGAGCTGCGGGCCATCATCGAAGAGGGCTTTACCCCCTCCCCTACCGCGCTGAAACGGCGCTGGGACAAAAGCGCCGGGAAGTGGCGGGACATTCACGAGCCGAAGCTGTGGCCCGACCAGTATATCCACCATGCGCTGATCCAGGCAATCCAGCCCACTCTTATGCGGGGAATGGATCCCTTTTGCTGCGGGTCAATCCGGGGCCGGGGAATCCACTACGGCATGAAGGCCCTGAAGAAGTGGAACCGGAACGACCGGAAGGGCACAAAGTGGTGCGCCGAGCTGGACATTCACCACTTTTACGACTGCCTGTCCCCTGCTGTGGTGCTGGAGCGCATGAAGGAGCTGATCAAAGACCGGCGGGTGCTGGATCTCATTGAGCGGATCACCCGGGAGGGGATCCAGATCGGGGCCTATTGCAGCCAATGGTTTGCCAACACAGTGCTGCAGCCGCTGGATCACGCCCTGCGGGAGAGCGGCCTTGCCGTGAGGCACTACCTGCGGTACATGGACAACTTCACGCTGTTCGCCCGGAGCAAACGGGCCCTGAGCCGGGCGATCCGCCTGGTGGACGGGTGGCTGCGCTCCCACGGCCTTACGCTGAAGGGCAACTGGCAGAAGTTCCCCTCGGCTGACCGGCTGCCCTCCGCCCTGGGCTACCGCTACGGGCACGGGTACACCCTGCTGCGGAAGCGGAACCTTCTGCGGCTGGGGCGACAGCTGCGGAGCTGCTACCGGAAATGGCGGCGCGGGGCGGCGATCCCCCTGAGCCTTGCGGTGGGCCTGCTGTCCCGGCTGGGGCAGCTGCGGCACTGCCGGAGCACGGCACTGTACGCGAGAATGGTAAAACCCAAGACCCAGCGGCGGCTGAAAGCCGTTGTGCGGGCCTGGTGGAGAAAGGAGAGGGCCAGATGGACTACATCTTTGGAAGCACGACCCGGGACAGCGTGACGACAGAGACCCTGCTGACCGTGGGCGAGGCCCACAGCGCCCTGACGGGAGAGACGGAGACGCGCCGGACTTTCCCGGAGGGGGATCTGATCGACCACTTCCGCATTGTGGAGCACTGCCGGAGCGCCGAGGACGGCGAGGGGCGGTGCTACGACTGGTACACCATTGAGGGGCACTACCGCTACGTGGACAAAACGGCGGCGGTACAGGCCCTGAGCGAGGAAAACAAGCTGCTGAAGAGCCAGGTATCGGCCCTGACGGAGCAGCAGTCTTTCTATGAGGACTGCATCGCTGAAATGGCGGCGGTGGTCTATGCGTGAGTTTATCGCCAGAACGGCGTTAAACGTCTATTTCAAATTTGAGAAAGGAAGTACAGACATGATGGCTATGTTATTCGCACAGAGAGTGATTCTCGGAAAGACGGAGTTCAACCAGGTTCCTGCCAAGCTGAAGCGCCAGGTGGCGGACATTCTGATTAACGAGTGCGGGCTGCCGGAGCTGGTGCCCGCCGAATACGGCGGCACGGCCGAGGCGGCGGAATGAGCAGTCTGGAACTGACGGAATGGCTGGTGCGGCAGCTGCGGGAAGCCCTCTCCATTGTGGAGGAGCAGGCGGCGCTGCTGGCCCTGCACGGCGTTGCGGAGTACGAGGGGGACGGGTGTTCCCCCTCCCTCTCCCAACGGCGGGAGAAGGCCTTGCAAGGGGGCGCAGAGGCCCTTGCGGAGGCGGAGAAAGGAGTGTGAACCCATGACAGTGCGGGAAGCCATGAAGCGGGCGGACGGGCTGCGCATGAACACGGTGAGCGATGAGCAGAAGGCGGCGTGGATCTATGATCTGGACGGGCAGCTGGCGGAGATGTTCGGTGAGGAACCGACGGTGAACAGCTGGCCGGAGATCGACACGCAGCTGCTGATGGGCGCACCCCACGAGGAGATCTACCAGCTGTATCTCATCTGCAAGATCGACTACTACAACCAGGAGATGAGCCTGTACGCCAATGATCTGGCGGTGTACGACGCGGCGTTGAAGGAGGCCCAGGCCTGGTACCGGCGGGGACACCGGCCTAAGATCCGGCGGAAGTGGCAGGTGATGTGAGATGCGGCTGCCAGAAATTCAGTACAACATCAGCAAGAGCAAAAGCGAGATCGTGACCATGCGGGGGATCAACTGGTCTGATCAGCTGCAGGACGGGGATCTGCGGGACAGCGTGAACCTGTCCGCCCGGCGGTACCCCTATCTGACCACCCGACACGGGCGGGCCAAGCAAAAGAAAAACGACACGGACTACTACGCCGGGGGCACGGCCCTGACGGCCTGGGGAAAGCTGGTGGCGGTGGAGGGCACGAACCTGCTGTACGACGGGGCCGTTGTGGGCACCGTCACCGCAGGGGCGAAGCAGTTCGCCGTGGTGAACACGAAGATGGTGATCTGGCCGGACAAGGTATACCTGGACATGAAGACCCGGACGGTGAAGCCGCTGGCGGCCACGGTGACGGGGAGCAAGGCCGTGTTTACCACCAGCACCATGAAGGTGACGGACTGGGGCGACCTGACGGAGCAGTTTGCCGCCGGGGACGCCATTACCCTGTCCGGCTGCACCACGGAGGCCAAGAACAACAAGGATATTGTGATCAAGAGCCTGACGGCGGACACCATCACCGTGCAGGACAAGGTGTTCATCGCCGCTACGGAGGAGAGCACGGCCATCAAGCTGGAGCGGAAGGTGCCGGACATGGACTTCATCTGCGAGAGCGAGAACCGGCTGTGGGGGTGCAGCAACGAGGCGCAGACCATCTACGCCAGCAGCATGGGCGACCCCACCAACTTCAACGTGTTCGAGGGGCTGAGCACAGACAGCTACGCCCTGGCGGTGGGCACGGAGGGGGATTTCACCGGGTGCTGCAAGCTGACCAGCAGCGTTCTTTTCTGGAAGGAGACGAAGCTGCACAAAATCCTGGGCGGCTACCCCTCGGAATACAGCCTGTACACCTACGACATTGAGGGGCTGCAGGCGGGGTGCCACAAGAGCCTGCAGGTGATCAACGAGGTGCTGTTCTACATGGGGCTGCACGGGGTGTATGCCTACAGCGGCGGCACGCCCTCCCTGATTTCAGCCAACTTCGGAGAGCGGCACTTCACGGAGGCGGTGGGCGGCAGCGACGGCGACACCTACTACCTGTGCGTGAAGGAAGGGAGCTTCCACCATTTCCTGGTCTATGAGACCCGGGCAGGAATCTGGGTGAAGGAGGACGCCACAAAGGCGGTGGACTTCGCCCGGATCGGCAAGGACATGTATTTCATGGACGGGAGCGGAAGCGTATGGCTGGCGGACAGCGGCCAGGACGAGGCGGGGCTGGAGTGGCTGGCCCAGTTCACGCCCTTCTATGAAACGGCCCAAGGGCGGAAGACCTATTCCCGTTTGCTGCTGCGGGTGGAACTGCCCCGTGGCAGCTACCTGACAGCGGAGGTGCGGTGCGACGGAAGACCCTGGCGGAGCTGCGGCAAGGTGGTAGGCCGGGAAGGGGACGTGGTTCCCCTGCGGATCGCCCTGAACCGCTGCGACAAATTTGAGATCCGGCTGCAGGGCAAGGGGCCGTGTACGATCCTTTCCATGCTGCGGGAGTTCAGTGTGGGGAGTGATGTGTAATGGCGGCAGTTTTGCCGGAGAGCATGGACAAGCTGGACGTGCAGGATCCCAGCGGCAGCCTTTCCATCGTGGAGAACTATATCCGCTATATGGGGGAACGAATTGAATTCGCCATGCGGAACATGACCAAGAACGTGTCCGCCGCCGGGGTATCCAGCGCAGAAATCTATGTTCTGGTGACGGCCATGAGCAACAGTCTCTCGGCCCTGCAGAGCACGGTGAACGGGCTGAGCGGGAATGTAACCACGTTACAGGGGCAGGTGAACAGCCTGTTGGGCGGTGTGGACGCCCTGAGCACCCGGATGGACAGTCTGGAGGCCCGGGTGACGGCCCTGGAACAGAAGAACGGAGGTTAAGAGAATGGCAGTATCCAAATACGACAAGGAGCGGCTTTCCAGCAGCCAGCAGGCAGCCATTGACCGGGTTACGAAAATGGCCCAGAGCGGCAGCATGAGCTGGGCGGACGCCCACAACCAGGCAGAGAGTATCCGCAACAGCGCCGGTTATTCCGGCGGACGATACGGCAACGAATACAATTCCAAGGGCAGCAGCGGGAAAGGCAGCGTGAAGAGCGGAGCCGCCGCCGGAGCGGCCATCGGCAGCCTGTTCCCGGGAGGTAGCGCCATCGGGGCGGTGCTGGGGGGCCTCGCTTCTGCCATCGGGAATGCGGCGGGCAAAAATAACGGCGGCTCCACCCACTGGAGCCCCAGCCAGAGCACGGGCCAGAGCGGACAGTACGGCGGCAGCGTGTACGACCAGCAGTATTTCACCCCGGACGAGCTACGGCAGGCCTATGAGATCCGCAATGCGGCCCAGAGCGGGAAAACCAGCTGGGCGGACGCCCACAACTTCGTGGAGAACCTGCGCAACCAGTACGGCTACTCCGGCGGCGACGACGGCAGCCAGTACAACCCGCTTCCGCAGGATCCCTACGCCCAGCAGCTGAAAGACCTGCAGGCCCAGCTTGAGGCCCTGGCCAGCCAGAAGCCCTCCTACTCCGGCGACCCCTACGACACCAGCGGGGTGATCGACAAGCTGACCAACATGGACTACGCCGACTGGACGCAGAGCGACCAGTACAAGGCCTTAGCAGACCGCTACGGCGTGCAGGGGCAGATGAGCATGCAGGACGTGCTGGGGCAGATCAGCAGCCGCACCGGAGGCCTTGCAAGCTCCTACGCCACCACCGCTGCCCAGCAGCAGTACAACGAGTACATGAGCCAGCTGGAGGAAGTGGCCCGGCAGATGTACTCCGGCGACCGCAGCGACCTGATTCAGAACCTGGGCGTGATGAACGACGCCAACGACAGCGCCTACAACCGCTACCTCAACGAGCTGGGGCAGTACAACACGGACTACGGCAACCTCTACGGGGCTTACCGGGACGCAGTGGGCGACCTGAAGTACAACCAGGAGCAGGAGTACCAGAAGGGCCGAGATCAGATCAGCGACGAGCGGTACAACCAGGAGTACAGCGACAGCCAGGCGGCCACCAGCAAGGCGGACGCACAGAACCGGATCAACGCCTACCTCGCCGCCTACGGCACGGTGAAGGATCTGGATCCGGCGCTGGTATCGGCCTCCGGCTACACCCAGAGCGAGCTGAACACCCTGGCGAAGTATTACGCCGACCAGAAGGCCCAGGAGCAGGCGGCGGCAGCCCGTAAGAGCAGCGGATCCGGCAGCAGCAGAAGCGGCTCCAGTTCCGGATCCAAGAGCAGCGGCAAGCCCACCCTGACGGCAGCACAGACCCTGAACGCCCTGGAGAACGGCATTGTGAACGACACCACCCGGGCGGCCTACGAATATTACTACGGCCAGCCCTATGACGACGGGGGCACGGAGGATGTGGGGAGCGACGCTTCCATCTCCAACCGGCACGGGGACAGCTGGATCTACATTCCCGGCCACGGGCGCTTCTCCTATCAGGAAGTGCAGGACTACATTGACAGCGGCAAGGTGATCGAAAGCTACGACAAGTCCACCAACACCTACAGCTACCGCTGGTACACCAACAAGAAGACGAAGTAAGGAGGGGCTTTCATGGCCAACGCAAGTGAATTTCTGAAGCAGCGGACGGCGGCCCGGAAGAAGGACGAACAGATCCAGCGCAGCGACAAGGCCCCTCTGGGCAGGAGCGAGGACGGCACCGTCACCCGCTCCAGCAACTTTATCCGGCAGAAGGCTGCAGAGCGCCGGGCGGTGATCGACCGGCAGTACGGCAAGGACGCCTACGGCGGCAGCGGCAGCTACGAGGCGGACAAGGCCCAGGGCTTTTCCTCCTGGGTGAAGGACGTGGGCTCCCTGTCCGACCGGCTGAGCCAGGAGTACAGCAGCCGCCAGGGAAAGTATCAGAGCGGCAAGGACTTCAGCCGGTACCGCAGCGACGCGGACGCAAGCCTTGCGGTGCTGCAGAACCGGGCCAACGCCTACCGAACGTTCTTTCAGGACAACGCCGACCGATACGACCCCAAGCAGCTGCAGGAGGCACTGGGGGCGCTGGATCAGTACGGCACATACCTGTCCTCCGCCCGGAGCGACCTGGGCAAAGAGCAGGAATACTGGGACAGCTTCGCCGACCGGGACGCCTATGACCTGAACCAGAAGGTACTGCGCTGGCAGGCAGCGCCCCAGGCGGCAGACTATGCCGAGAAGAGCCAGTACAAGACCACCAAGCGGGGCGAGGCCAAGTTTAACGCCTGGACGGGCACCTACACCGACACCGGGTACGACGACGTTTTCTACGATTACATCAACGGGGACAAGGACGCCCAGAGCATGCAGGGGCTGAATGATCTGGGCGGGCCCAACACTCTGTACGCCACCACCCACGACTACTGGAAGGACTTGCCGGAGGACACGGTGAAGACCTTCAACTACATCTACGCCACCGAGGGCAAGGACGCAGCCTACGAATACCTGAACATGACGGTGGACAAGAGCTACACCGGCATTGAGGCAGTGGCCCTGGGCGCATTGAACGGCACGGGGCTTTCCTCCGTGTCCGCCGCGCTGGGGGCGGGAGCTTCCAAGCTGACGGGAAACGAGGAGGCGGCCAAGCGGAACCGGGAATGGTACACGGGCATGCTGCAGGAGGGCCAGGCGGCCCAGGAAGAGCACCCCTATGCCTACGGCGCTGGCGCTGTGGGCGGCAATCTGGCCCTGGCCTACGGCCTGGGCAGCGGCATCGGAGCCGGAGTGAACGCCGGAGCCGCCGCCCTGCGGGGCGGCATTACCATCGGCGGCAGCCAGGTGGCGCTGAACGTAAGCCCCCTGGTGACGAAGATGGCCACCAACGCCCTGACCTTCGCCGCCACGGATGCGGTACAGAACGCGGGCGGCGCGGCCACGGGGCTGATGAGCGGCGGGGACTATGCCAAGGGCATCGGGATCAGCGGGGCGGCGGGCCTTGCGGGCGGCCTTGCGGAGGGCCTGACCAGCACGGGCATCGCCACGCTGCTGAAAAACAAGGGCCTGATGACCCCCTTCGGGGAATTTGTGCGGGCCACCACCAGTTCCACCGCTTCCGCCTGGGCCAACATCGGCACGGAATACGCCCTGAGCGAGAACAAGCCCAGCCAGGAGGAGATGGCCACGCAGCTGGCGACGGCCTTCGCCCTCTCCCTGCTGCAGTCCGGTATCTCCACCTACCAGACCACCACGGCCAACAAGGCCAAGATGGAGGCAGCCGTGGCCACGCTGCAGGAGCGGTACGCCTATCTCTCCCAGAACTGGAACGGCATGACCCCGGCGGAGCGGGCAGAGATGGCGGACTTCATCATCGGCTTTACCCAGGAGACCCGCAGCAGCCTGAACCGCTACTACATGGCGGGACAGCAGAGCACGGTGAACAGCCTGAACGGGGCCCTGGACACCATTGAGGCAGCCATGCAGCAGTATGCCACGGGCTTTGCCAACGCCAAGGCGGCAGCCACGGCTCCGGGGAACATTCTGCCCGGGAGCGGCGCAGCAGCGGCGGGAGGCCAGAGCACGGCGGACGAGGAGCTGAAGCAGCTGATGAGCGCCGCCGTGGAGCAGGGGCTTTCCACCGCCGGAAGCCAGGGGCCCACCGGGCCCACTGCCCCGGCAAGCGCCCCGGCAGTGCCCGGCGGAACGGCACCGGCAGCGGGAGCCGCCGGAACCGTGACGGAGCAACTGATTGCCGCAGGAGCCACAGAGCAGCAGGCCGCCACCCTGGCCCCCGCCGTGGAGGCCATTCTGCGGGGCGAGGAGATCACAGGCAACGACGCCGGGCGGCTGGCCCGGAGCGAAGCAGCTGTTTCCCTTCTGGAAACCGTTACGGGACAGCACATTGACACCGACGCACCCCTGGCCCAGGTGAAGGCCGAGATCCGGAGCCTTGCGGCACGGCAGCAGGCAGCAGATACCGGGGAAGCCCCGGCAGTTCCCGCCCCCACCGCAGAGAGCACCGCCGCAGACCTTGCAAGGCCCGTTGACGGCACGAGCGCCGCACCGGCGGCCACGGCTACCCCCGCAACGCCGGAGAGCACAGCGGCAGCCGCAGGGGCCGCACAGGCCCAGAGCGAACGCAACGCCCGGGCGGTGGCCGACTTTGCCAAGACGATGGACAAGGCGGGAGCCACGGCCCTGACCAGCATGTACAGCCCCGGGCAGGACGCAGAGGGCTATATCGCAGGCATGATGAAGGCCTACAGCGCCGGAAAGAAGGGCGGCAGCCGGGCAGAGATCCTGAACAACCTGCCGGGGATCACCGGGCCCCAGGCCCGGGCGGCGTATCTTGCCGGGCAGGCGGACGCCACACCGGCCCAGGAGGGCGCAGCCCTTGCCCTTTCCGGGGAAAGCGGCTATACTGGAGAAAACCAGAGCGGCTATGATTCCCTCGCCAGGCGGCTGGACGGGTACAACATGGCAGTGGCGGACGGGATCCGCTACTCCATCACCCAGACGGCGGACGGCTACCGGGTGAGCATCGACCGGGCCAAGGGCACCGATGGCTATGTGATGGACGCCCGGGCCAACGCCTATCGGGGCGGGCCCTTCGCCACCCGGGAGGAAGCGGTGAGCGACCTTCTGAGCGTGGCCCGGAGCAACTTCTATCCTGAGCAGCAGCGGGCAAAGGAAGATTGGGAGGATATCAACGGCAAGGCCATCGGGGCGGAACTGGCCCGGCGGAAGGCCACGGGGCAGAGCCCGGTGGGCCAGATGCTGCGGCAGGCGGAGCAGATCGCCGACAAGCAGTTCGGCACCAAGAAGAAGGAGGGCAAGGACAATGGCACAGGCAGCGTGGAAGCAGTATCTGACGGAAGAGGAGTACTGGAGCCTGGGAACGGACGGAAGAGCGCAGATGGACTACTGGGCGCAGTTCAAGCCCAAGATGTGCCGGGAGCTGGCCGAGGCGGGGACGCTGCTGGAGGCCATTCAGACGCAAAGCAACTATCTGGACGAGATGCACGAGAGCCTGCTGAACAGCGGCCTGCCGGAGGACGCGGCGATGGACTTCGTGCGGGAGGCGCTTTACAGCCAGAAGCCGGACGACGAGTACTGGGACAACGACCCGCTGTTTCTGGAGTGCCTGGAGGAGGAGCTGCGGTACCAGTGGGCGCACAGCAAGACCAGGCTGAGCTTCGAGGAGTGGAAGAAAAAGCCGAAGAACATCCAGTACGCAAAGGATCTTCTGAAGTACTGACCGAGGAAGAGCAGGCTGCGCTGCTGGCCTATAAGAGCAGCGAGAGCTACAAGATCAACGCCAAGCTGCGGGGCGAGGGTACTCTGACCGCAGCGGACAAGGCGTTTGTCCGGCACATGGACAGCGCCCTGACCAAGATGCCCACCCGCGCCGGAAAGGTATACCGGAACATCACCTTTGACGGCATGGGAGACAAGGCGGCCTTTGACGCCTTCATGGCGGGCATTGAACCCGGCGGCTTTATCCAGCCGCCCGCCTACACATCCACCTCTACCACCGAGGACGGCTATCCCCTGGAGGGGCAGTATGTTGTCCACATGGTGATCGAGGGCCAGAGCGGCCGGGACATGGCCGGGGTAGGCAACAACTTTGAGAGCGAGGTTCTGTTTGAGCGCGACAGGCAGTTCACCATTGAGAGCGTGACCTATAGCAAGGATGGAACCCCGACGATCTACATGAAGGAGGCAGCAATCCATGAAGCTGACCAAGGAGGAAGCGTCGGCCCTGGAGCAGATGGGCCAGACCTGCCACGAGGAAATGGTACGGGGCGTAAATCCGTTCGTGGTTCCGAAGTGCAACCAGTGCAGGAAGTTCATTCGGGGGACGGTCACTTGCCAGGTGTATCCGAGAGGAATTCCGAAGGAGATCTCGGGGAACCGACAGAACTGCCCGAAGTTCGAGAAGAAGTAAACGACACGCCGCCCGCCCCGGCCACTACGGCGGAGCAGACGGCGCAGAAGGAGGCGCTGGGGAGCCAGGAAAAGCCCCGGGGGGAGAACTACGTGATCCCCGCCAAGGGCGGCGCGAAGATCCCCACCACGCCCAAGGGGCGGTACAGCGCCAACGCGGCGGCCATCAAGACCCTGCGCAGCATCGCGGCGGAGGGGCGGCTTGCCACGCCCAAGGAGCAGGAGATCCTGGCCAGGTACACGGGCTGGGGCGGCCTTTCCGACGTGTTTGACGAGAAGAAAACGGACTGGGCCAAGGAGTATAAGCAGCTGCAGAAGCTGCTGGACAAGGACGAGTATAAGACGGCCCGGGGTTCGATCCTGGACGCCTACTACACGGAACCCTCGGTGATCCAGGGCATGTACAACGGCCTTGCCAAGCTGGGCTTTACCGGCGGGCGGCTGCTGGAACCCTCGGCAGGCGTGGGCCGCTTCCTGGGAGCCATGCCCACAGAACTGCTGGGCGGCGTGAAGAGCTGGACGGCGGTGGAGCTGGACAAGATCACGGGCAGCATCGCCAAGTACCTCTACCCCAACGCGGACGTGCGGGTGCAGGGCTTTGAGACGGCGAAGATCCCGGAGGGGTACATGGATCTGGTGATCGGCAACGTGCCCTTCGGCAATCTGGCCGTGGCCGACCGGGCCTATCCCGGGAGCGTGACGAAGGCCATTCACAACTACTTCATCGCAAAGAGCCTGACGGCGCTGCGGCCCGGCGGCATTGCGTGCCTGATCACCAGCAGCGGCACGATGGACGCCCTGAGTACGGAGGCCCGGGCCTACTTCATGAAGCAGGCCGACCTGATCGGCGCGGTGCGCCTGCCCAACACGGCCTTCCAGGGGACGGGCACCAGCGTGGTATCGGACATTCTGGTGTTCCAGAAGCGGGAGCCGGGCACGCCCTACAAGGGCGAGGCCTTCCTGGAGGTGGGGAAAAAGCCCTGGGAAGGGGCCAACCGTTGGGGCAGCTACGACCAGAACGAATACTTTGTGAAGCACCCGGAGATGGTGCTGGGCACGGCAGACTACGGCAAGGGCCAGTACGGGCGGACGGTGGTGACCTACAATCCCCTGGAGAGCCGGTACAGCCTGCAGACCCAGATTGAGCGGGCAATGGCCAAAATTCAGCGGCACATGACCTACCCGGCGAAGCAGACGGCGGAGGAAGTGCGGGCCGAGATCAAGAAGGCCGCCGCCAAGGGACGGCCCGGCAGCCTGGTACAGAAGAACGGCAAGCTCTACCGGAACGAGGACGGGCAGCTGGCGGAGGCCAAAGGCGTGGCCAAGGGCGACGCGGAGCGGATCGGCGGCATGCTGACCATGCGGGACACCGCCCGGGAGCTGCTGAATCTGCAGCTGGACGGCGGCAGCGACGCTCAGATCGCCGCATACCGCAAGGCGCTGAACAGCCAGTATGACGCCTTTGTGAAGAAATACGGGATCCTGCACAGCAAGAAAAACAAGAAGCTGGCCAAGCAGGACGCGGACTGGCCCTTCCTTCTGGCCCTTGAGGACTACGACGAGGACACCGACGTGGCCCAGAAGGCGGCCCTGTTCACCCAGAACACCGTCTCCCCCATCAAGACCGTGACCCATGCGGACAACACGGAAGAGGCGCTGACGGTGGTGCTGAACGAGGACGGGAGAGCCGACCTTGCGAGGATCGCCCAGCTGACGGGCATGACCGAGGAGGCCGCCCAGGCGGATCTTCTGGAACGGGGGCTCGCCTTTTTGACCCGGGACGGCGGACTGGAGAGCGCGGAGCAGTACCTCTCCGGCAATGTGCGGGCTAAGCTGCGGGACGCGGAGGCCCTGGCCGAGGCGGACAGCCGCTACCAGCGGAACGTGGAGGCCCTGAAGGCCGTAGTACCCGCCGACATTCCCGCCGACGAGATCAAGGTGCGTCTGGGAGCCACGTGGATCCCGGACAACGTATACAGCCAGTTCGCCACGGAAATGGTGGGCGGCGGCAGCGGCTGGGTCAACGGACACCGGGTGCCCGCCGTAACAGTCACCTACAACCGGCAGGTAGGCAAGTTCTTCGTGGAGATCAACGACGCCTATGTGCGCAGCCGCCCGGAGAATATCTCCACCTGGGGCACGGGCGACCGGCCCTTTGTGGGCGGGCAGCAGAACATTCTGGAGGCGGCGCTGAACAACCGCACCCTCTCCGTCTGGCGGACGGTGGGCGATCAGCGGGTGATGGATCGCCAGGCCACGGCGGCGGCCCAGGAGAAGCTGGAGCAGGTGCTGAGCGAGTTCCAGACCTGGCTTTGGAAGGACGAGGGACGCAGGACGGAGCTGGGCGGCCTTTACAACGAGGTCTTCAACAACATGGTGACGCCCCACTACGACGGCAGCCACCTGACGGTGAACGGCATGAACTCCGTAAAGCCCATGCGGCCCCACCAGCTGGACGCGGTGCAGCGGATCATCAACAGCGGCGGCAACACGCTGCTGGCCCACCGGGTGGGCGCGGGCAAGACCTACGAAATGGCCGCTGCCGCCATGAAGCTGCGGCAGCTGGGCATTGTGAAGAAGCCTCTTTTCATCGTGCCGAAGAACCTGGTGGCCCAGTGGAGCAACGAGTTCCTCTCCTACTTCCCCACGGCCAAGATCCAGGCGCTGGAGGACGGCGACTTCACCCCGGCCAACCGGAAGATATTCGCCAACCGGATCGCCACGGGGGACTACGACGCGGTGATCATGTCCTATGAGCAGTTTACCAAGGTGCCCATGAGCCTTGCCACCCGGGAGGCCTTCTATCAGGAACAGGTTGACCAGCTGGAGGAGGCCATTTTGCAGAGCCGGAGGGCCAGCGGGAAGAAAGACCCCTCCGTGCGGGACATGGAGCGGAGCAAGCGGAGCCTGGAGGCCGAGCTGCGGAAGCTGAGCGGCAGCAAGAAGGACGAGGACAGCGTAGACTTTGAGGAGCTGGGCGTGGATTCCCTGTTCGTGGACGAGGCCCACAACTTCAAGAACCTGTTCTACACCACGAAGATGCAGGGCATTGCTGACTTGGGCAACAAGGGCGGCAGCCAGCGGAGCCTGGATCTGTACATGAAGGTGCGGTGGCTGCAGAAGCTCAACGGCGGGCGGGGCGTGGTGTTCGCCACGGCCACCCCGGTAATGAACAGCGTGGTGGAGCTTTACACCATGCAGCGATACCTGCAGCCCGACCTGCTGGAGGCCAAGGGCATCTCCAACTTCGACGCCTGGGCCAACCAGTTCGGCAACGTGGTGACGATCCGAAAGATGAAGACCGGCGGCAACGGCTACGAGCTGAAGCAGAGCCTTTCCAAGTACAAGAACCTGGGCGAGATGCAGCAGATGTTCCGGGCCTTTGCGGACGTGATCGTAGACGCTTCGGAGCTGCCCTACCTGAAGATCCCCAAGATGACCGGGGGCAAGCGCACGGTTGTGGAGTGTGACCCCTCCCCCTTCCAGGAGCAGTTCATGCAGGAGCTGGGCAAGCGGGCCGAGGCCCTGCGGGGCAGCGGCAAGGGCAAGGGCGAGGATCACATCTTTAAGATCTTCGACGACGGCAAAAAAATCAGCTATACCCAGCGCCTGATCGACAGCAGCCTGCCCTATGAGGACGGGGGCAAGATCCTGAAATGCGTGGAGAATGTAGCCCGGATCTGGAAGGAGAGCAAGGCCCGGAAGGGCACGCAGCTGATTTTCTGCGACCGGGGCACGCCGGGAGGCGCTGAGGCGGCCCGGGGCGTCTCCCTCTATGAGGACATCAAGAATCTGCTGGTGGGCCGAGGGATCCCGGCAAAGGAGATCGCCTTTATTCACGACGCCAACACCGACGAGGCCAAGACCAAGCTGTTTCAGGCCGTGAAGGACGGCAAGGTGCGGGTGCTGATCGGATCCACGGCCACGATGGGCACGGGCATGAACGCCCAGGATCGGATCGTTGCCATGCACGAGCTGAACGCCCCCGACCGCCCCGGCGACCTGGAGCAGAACGAGGGCCGGGCCCTGCGGCAGGGCAACCAGAACGACGAGGTATCGGTATTCGCATACGTGACCAAGAAGACCTTTGACAGCCGCCAGTGGGACAACCTGAAGCGGAAGGCCACCTTCATTCACCAGATTATGGCGGGCGAATACAACGGACGCGAGGCGGACGGCGACGGCGACCTTGCCATGTCCGCCGCAGAGATCAGCGCCATCGCCAGCGACAACCCGCTGATCATTGAACAGTTCGAGGTGAGCGAGAAGATCTCCGGGCTGGAGACGCTGGAGCGGGCCCACACCAAGGAAGTGGCCGAGGCGAAAGACCGGATCCAGAAGACCAGGCGGCAGATGGCCACGGACGAGGTGACGCTGGAACACCTGAAAAGCGACCTTGCAAGCCGCCAGGACACCACGGGAGCGAAGTTCCGCATGGTGGTGGGCGGCAAGACCTACACCGAGCGTAAGGCCGCAGGAGCGGCCCTGATCGCGGCGGCGAAGAAGCAGCTGGATCTGAATGCGGCCACAGAGAGCAGCGTGGAGGTTGGCAGCTTTGCGGGCTTCCGGCTGCTGGTGACCTCGAAGGGTGATTTCCTGCTGAAGGGCGAGGCGCAGTACCGCGGCACCCTGAACCTGGAGGACGGGGCGGCCACGGTGATGCGGGCCCAGAACGCAGCGGAACGCATTGAGACCATGATCCAGGCCACGGAGCGGCGGCTGGAAGAGAGCCGGGCGGCCATCGCCCAGCTGGAGAAAACGGCGGCTGCCCCCTTTGCCAAGGCCAAGGAGCTGATTGACGCCCGGGTGCGGGAGGCGGAGATCCTGAAGGAACTGAACCCGCCTACGGACGAGGCACTGGACATCGCGGAGGACGCAGGCGACACCGAGGCCATGCTGGACGAATACGACGAGGCCGAAGGGCCGGAGTTTGACCGGAGCGCCGACGCAGCGCCCCACCCGGAGCGGTGGACGGCCCAGCGGGTGGGCGACAGCGGCAAGGCCCCCATGCGGCTTTCGGACATCATTGAGAAGATCCACCACGACTACGGTCTGAACATCACCAAGGGACATATCCGGGGCAAGGGTGTGCGGGGTCAGTACGACCACCGCAGCAAGGGGATCCGCACGAAGATCGCCAACGACCTGCCTACCACGGCCCACGAGCTGGGCCACGCCCTGAACGACCGCTGGGGGATCCTGGAGAGCGGACTGAGCGCCGCCATGAAGAAGGAGCTTTCCGACGGACTGGGAGCGGAGATGCTGGCGGCCTATCCCCCGAAGGCCTATGTCAGCGAGGGCTTTGCGGAGTATATCCGCAAGTTTTTGCAGAACCGGGAGACGGCAGCCATCGACTACCCGGAATTCACCAGGCACTTTCTGAACCGCATTTCTCCCAAGGACGCCGCCCAGCTGGAACAGCTGGCGGACGAGATCAACGCCTACTACGCCCTGGACGCCGACACAGCTACCAGCTCTATCCGCTTCCGGGAAGAGGGCGGCGCAGACGCCCGCACCTGGGGCGAGAAGATCCAGCAGAAGGCCCACGTACTCTATCAGGCATGGCTGGACAGCAACCACGGCATTCATGAGTTTGACAAGGCCACGGGGGCCAACACCTACCGGCTGGCCAGCAACGCCGCCTACAGCGACGCAATGGCGGGCCAGATCATCACCGGCGACCTGACGGACGCCAACGGCCAGTATGTGGGGCCGGGCCTGAAGGCCGCCCTGCAGGGACTGAACCTGAGCGACGCCAAGGAGTACCGCCTGTTCGGCGAGTATCTGACGGTGAAGCACGGGCCGGAACGGCTGGCGGAGGGCATGCGGATCTTCGCCGACGACCGGAAGAACAGCAGCGCCTGGATGGAGAACCGGCAGGCACAGCTGGAAGCGCAGTACCCGCAGTTCAAGGAGATCTCCCAGCGGCTGTATGAATTCCAGAAGGAATTTCTGCAGACCTGGGGCGTGGGCACCGGCCTGGTGTCGACCCAGTCCGCCGAGGATTGGGCGGATCGCTGGCAGTACTACGTGCCCTTCAACCGGGCAGTGAGCCCGGAGCGCCGGGGCCAGGGGGCCAAGCGGGGCTTTGCCAACCAGACCAGCACCATCAAGCAGGCCCACGGCAGCGGGCTGGACATCGTTCACCCGGTGGACAACATCGTGGCCAACATCGTGAAGATGGTGAACGCCGGCGTCCGCAACAACGTGATGCGCCGGATCACCGATGAGGCGCAGCGGCTGGGGATTGACGCCAGCTTTTTGGAGAAGGTTCCCACGCCGGTGGTGCGGAAGGGCTTTGACATGACCGGGGTAAAGACCCAGCTGACAGACTGGATTGAGCAGAGCAGCATGCAGCTGGACGGCAAGCAGCAGGCCGAGGGGATCATCAGCAGTCTGGACGACGTGCTCTACCAGTACGGCAGAGGCAAGGCCCACGGCGACGTGATCACCGTTCTGAAGGGGGGCAACCAGGAGTTCTGGAAGATCAATGATCCCCTTCTGCTGCAGAGCCTGACCAACATGAGCCAGAAGAAGCTGGACGGGATCCTGGACGCCTACGCAATGGTGAGCCGGTTCATGACCGGCAACATCACGGGGAACAACATCATCTGGTCGCTGTTCTCCAACTTTCCCCGGGATCTGGGCACGTTCTTCGTGTACTCCAAGGTGCGGAACCCGGCCAAAGTATTCTCTTCGATGGGCAGCGCCTACGTGAACAAAATCAAGGGAGAGAACGCCGACCCCATGTACAAGGAATTTCTGGCGATGGGCGGCGGCAACACCAGCGCGTACACCGCCGACCGGGATCTTGCCAAGAAGGCCCGGAAGAGCCTGAGCGGGAAAAAGTTCAGCGCCAACCCGCTGGACTGGATCGCCTTTGTGAGCGACACGGTGGAAACCGGCCCCCGGTACGCCACCTACAAGCTGATGCGGCAGGCGGGCATGAACCCGCAGGAGGCATTCTATGAGGCGATGGACATCACGGTGAACTTCCGCCGGGGCGGCGACATTGCCCGGCAGATCAACAAGGTGGTTCCCTTCTTCAACGCCAGCGTACAGGGCCTGGACAAGTTCCGACGGTGGATCTCCGGCAGCGACGCCCCCACTGGGGAGCGGGCCAAGGTGGTACGGGGACGGGTGATCGCCTACCTGGCAGCCAGCGCGGCCCTGGCAGCCCTGTTCTACGCTCTGAACAATGGGGACGAGGAAGCCAAGGAGGACTATCACCAGCTGTCCAACTACACCAAAAACAGCTACTGGAACATTCCCCTGGGGGACGGCAAGTACTTTTCGATCCCAAAGCCCCGGGAGCTGGCGGTGCTGTCCAGTTTCTTTGAGACGTGCATGGAGTACGGCGAGGGCGGGAACAAGCACGCCTTTGACGAGTTCTACGACTACGCCACGGACAACTTCCTGCCCAGCGTGGCCAGCGACCTTGCAAAGGGCGACTTTTCCGGGGCCATCGGCAGCCTTGGCATTGTGGGCGTGGGCGCATACATGATGGCCAACCGGGACTTCCTGGGGCGGCCCATCGTGTCCAGCGGACTGCAGAACCTGGAACCCAAGGATCAATACACGGAGCGCACCAGTAAGATCGCCTACTGGGTGGGCCAGGCCTTCAACACAAGCCCGCAGATGGTGGATTACTTCTTTAACGCCACCCTGGGGGGCTGGTGGAAATACCAGAAGGCCCTGTTCCCGGTGGGCAGCGAGAACGTGGATCTGACGCTGGGCGTGCAGAACAGCTACATCAAGGACAACCAGTACTCCACCGACCTGGTGAACTGGCTGTACGGCAAGGCGGAGGCAAGCCAGAAGGCGAAGAACAGCGACAGCGGCAACATGGAGAAGGCCATCACCTACAAGATGGACGACAGCATGAAAACCTTCTACTCCCGGTACTACGCCCTGGCAAAGAACAATCCGGAGACCACCTACACCCGGGGCACCCGGCAGACGGTGCTGAGCATGATCGCCGAGTATCAGAAGGCGGCGGACGAGGGCACCACCACCCGGAGCCAGGACGCCGTTTACAAGGTGTGCGAGCAGGCGGGCACCACGGAATACCTGCCCGCCGTAATGCAGAGCACCATCAAGGACGGAGAGGGGGCCTCCCGCACGCTGTCTGACGTGCAGTATGTGGAGTATCAGACGGACTACCTGCGGCTTTACTGGGAGCATGTGGAGGCCGACCTGGACACCACGGCCAGCCAGGCGGAGCAGGTGGCCGTCCTGAAGGCGGCCCGGGACGTGGCCAAGGAAGAGGCCACCAACCGGACGCTGGCTCGGATCGGAGCGCCCAGGACGGACTACTTCGACAAGTACGGCGATGTGAGCACGGACAAGGTGATCGAGTTCAAGGCCCAGGCGGATCTGGCCAACGACGACGGCAGCCTGAAGCAGGACGAGATCATCAGCATTCTGGAGGTCATGATCGAAGACGGGCTTTCCTATGAGGACGCCTACGCCCTGTTCCACTCCAAGTACGACAGCGACAAGAAAAACCCCTGGCGGCGCTACAAGCCGTAAGGGAAAGCCCCGGCGGGTCAATCCCGCCGGGGCTTTTGTCATTCGTTACCGTTAATTTTCTGGAGTACCAGGTATGCCCAAATAGCAAGCAGAAAGGCAATGCAACCCGCACCACCGGAAAGCCATGACGGTGCATGTAAAGCGGAGAGCAGCCACGCAATTCCAAACGGCCACGCCGAGCACATAGTAAGTCCTGCTAAAATCACAATCATTTCCCGACGCTCTTTCATTTCCCCGTCCCCCTCTCTGCCTCCGGGATATACACCCAATGTCCATTGCTGTCCACATAGTAGTCTATACCCTCTTTTGCCCCCTCCCAGGCTTTTTCTCGGGTCTCCAGGAAGTCATCGGCATTTTTTATCAATTCCTGCTGCTCTGCTTCCTGCCGCAGACGCTGCGCTTCACGGTGCTGACGGATCAGGAGAGCGCCGCAGACCAGAACGGCACAGCAGAGCAGACCGGCGACAAAGGCCAGGACGGGAGGGCACTTCTTTTTCAGGCGAAGAGCGCCGACCACCTCGCCGGTGGAGCTATCCACCACAAGATGCCGCTTCGGAATGGCGGCTTTCTTTTTCCTCATAAACGACCCCTCCTGTTGAAAATATTCCCCGCTGCGGGGGTGAAATGGGAAAGCGTGGTTTGTTATGCTGGTAGAAACAATGGAATAAGGCAGGTGATACCAATGGAGTGGAACATCATTGTTGGACTGGTATGCACGGTGCTGGGCGCGGTCATCAGTTATGCCACTTTCTCCCGCAACAAGGGGAAAGACGACAGGAGCAGCGGCCAACAGCTCGGCACCGTTTTGACAGAGCTGGGGTACATCAAGTCCAATACGGACGAGATCAAGACGGAACAACGGGAGCAGCGCAAGACCAACACAGCGGTGGAGGGCCGTCTGGCTGCCGTGGAGGCCAGCACCAAATCTGCACACCACCGCATTGACCATCTGGAGGCGGTACGAGATGAAGAACATTAAGACGACCACGCGGCGGCTGTTCGTAACAACGCAGATCGCCGCGCTGGGGTGGGTCACGATGTCCTACCTCATCGCCCTGTACGCCACGGTGCGCCTGGGCCAGGTGTTCCCGGTAACGGAGCTGAGCCAGCAGGCCATCACCACCATTCTGGGTGTAAATGTCCTGAAGGTGGTGGAGAACATCTTTGAGCACAACGACGGTGTGGTGTTCGGCAAGAGCAACGCACCGGAGAAGAAAATTGAACGAGATTGCTAAAGGAGGAAACCGCAATGAAAACCTATATCGGCACAAAAATCATTGAAGCAACGCCCGCTATTCGCAAGGGCGGCAATGTCTACGAAAAGAATCAGCCTATCCCCAGAAGTATGGATCCCGTGGAGGAAGGCTACAAGGTTCGCTACCCGGACGGCTATGAGAGCTTTAGTCCTAAGGCCGTGTTCGAAAAGGCGTATCTGGAGGTAACGCCCAACGCTAACCTGAAGACAGACTCCCCTTCCATCAGTCAGAGTATGGTAGATGATTTCATTGTGTCCACCGATGTGATCACAATGGGAAACAAATGCACTGTTGTCCGGGCTACTCTGCGGAACGGCTTTGAGATCGTGGAAAGCAGCGCCTGTGTCAGCCCGGAAAACTACGACGAGAAGCTGGGGGCGGAGATCTGCATGGAGAAAATCAAAGACAAAGTCTGGTTCCTGCTGGGATTCCTGTTACAGACGGCGGTTCACGGCGTAGCCATCGTGGAATAAAGAAAGGAGCATTCTTATGGACATTACCCCTATCATCAATGCAGGCATTATGCTGATCGCCGCTCTGATCTCGGCCTTCGTGATCCCCTGGATCAAGAAGAAGGCCAGCGCCTGCGACCTGGAAGAGCTGCAGGCCTGGACGAAGATCGCCGTGACGGCAGCGGAGCAGCTGTACACCACCCTGGAGGGAGATAAGAAGAAGCAGTACGTGCTGAAATATCTGTCCGAAAAGGGCTATGACGTTCACGACGACGATATTGAGAATACCATTGAGGCCGCCGTTCTGGAGCTGCACAGCCAGCTGTACGGAGCCAGCAAAGAAGGCGGCGCGGCATGACGGAGCAGCAGCTGCGACAAAAGATCGTGAGCACGGCCAGAGGCTGGCTGGGCCGCAGGGAGAGCGATGGCAGTCACCGGGCCATCATCAACCTTTACAACACCCACAAGCCCCTTGCAAGAGGCTATCAGGTGCAGTACACGGACGCATGGTGCGCCACCTTCGGCAGCGCTGTGGCCATACAGTGCGGGCTGACGAACATTATCCCAACGGAGTGCGGGTGTGAACGACAGATTGCACTATTCCGGCAGCTGGGCCGCTGGGTGGAGGACGACAGCTACACCCCGGCACCCGGAGACTACATCTTTTACGACTGGCAGGACAGCGGCACGGGCGACTGCACCGGCAGCGCCGACCATGTTGGCATTGTGGAAGCCGTCGGCGGTGGGAAAATCACCGTGATCGAGGGCAACTACAGCAACAGTGTGAAGCGGCGCACCCTGAAGATCAACGGCAGGTATATCCGGGGCTACGGCGTGCCGGATTATGCCAGCCAGGCGGATAAGGAGGAAGAATCAATGGATCAGGCCACTTTTGACAAGCTGATGGACAACTGGCTGCAGCGGCAGGGAACCGCCGCTCCCTCCGAGTGGAGCCAGGAGGCCCGGACGTGGGCGGAGGAAAACGGGATCATCAACGGCAACGACAAGGGCCAGAAGATGTACCGCTCTTTCTGCACCCGTGAGCAGCTGGCGGTGATCCTCTACCGGATCGTGAAGCAGCTGAGCCGGAAGTAACTTTTTCGCCCTTGGGAACTCTCGCTTTTTCTCGGCTTTAATCATCTTTTTTATAAAGAATAGCACGCCTTCATGGTATCGTCAATATGCAAAAGATGATTAGAAGGAGGCTGGGCTATGCGGGTCTATCCCATGAACGAAAAGGAGTTCAACCTGTCCGGACGACGGATCCGGGAGGCACGGCTGCGGCTGGGCCTGAGCCAGGAGGAACTGGCGGTGAAGCTTCAGCTACTTGGGCTCCAAGTGGGCCAAATGGCCGTGAGCCGCATGGAGACCGGAAAGCGGATCATACCGGATTTTGAACTGCCGGTACTGGCCCAGGCGCTGGGCGTCACAACGGACTGGCTTTTAGGGCAAGAATAATCCCCCCTACACAGGATGTAGGGGGGATTTTTGCTGCTGGGCCACAACACCTGCCGTCTTGCAGACAGACAGAATTCCGGCTATGATTTAATCATCAAACGCATAACAGGAGGGATCTTCATGCGCCTGAGCTGGAATGATATGCTGACCATAGAAAAACTACTGAAAAAGGGGTGCAAGGCTCCGGCTATCGCCCGGAGGATCGGGTGCAGTGACCAGGCCATCTACGACGAGATCAAGCGGGGCCGGGTGGAGATCCTGGACAGCGAGCTGAAGCCCAAGGTGGTTTACTCCCCGGAAATGAGCGCAGCCACGCGCGAGAAAGGGAAAAAGAACCGGGAGAAGCCCCTGAAGATCGGCAACGATCATGCCCTGGCCGCATTCCTGGTGGATATGATCGGCGAACAGGGGTACTCCCCATCCGCCGCCTGCGCCATGCTGGGGAAAAAGCCGGAGACCACCTTCAGCTGCACCCTGACCCGGCAGACCGTGTATCGCTACATCGACCTGGGCTACCTCTGGCCCCTGACCAACAAGAAGCTGCGGTACAAGGGAAACAGAAAGCGCCGGTACTGCAAGGTGCGCAGCCAGAAGCGGGCCAGTGCCGGAACCAGCATTGAGCACCGCCCGGAGCACATCAACAGCCGGGAAGAGCCGGGCCACTGGGAGATGGACAGCGTGGAGGGCAAGAAGAAAACCAAGCGTACCATGAACGTTATGACAGAACGTGCCACCCGGCACGAGCTGGCCAAGCTGATGCAGGATCAGACCGCCGCCAGCGTGGTAGGGCAGCTGGATCACCTGGAGGTGGAGCTGGGTACGGAGAAGTTCCGGGAGATCTTCAAGAGCATCACCGTGGACAACGGCCACGAGTTTGCCGACTGTGAGGGCATGGAGCGCAGTTTCCTCCACCCGGAAGAGAAGCGGACGAAGATCTATTACTGCCACCCCAGCTGCCCGGGTGAACGGGGCAGCAATGAAAAGCAGAACCAGATGATAAGATGGTTCTTTCCGAAGGGCACAGACTTCACCAGTGTGCCGGATCAGGTTGTGCAGAAGGCCATTGACTGGATCAACAACTACCCCCGCCTGCTGCTGGGCTGGCACAGCTCCAACGAACTATTCCAAACCTTCCTGGAAAGCTGCGGTTAGTGCTTCACGGGAAACGGAGAAAACTTTTCGGGTTTTTCCAAGTTTAGTACTTGACATTTGCAAATGCAAATGCAATAATCAAACTTGGAAAAAGGTTCGCGCCTTTTCTCCAAGTTTTTTCTTTTTTCAGAGCCCGGCTGGCGGTCAATTACAGATCCATTGGCGACGATGGTACAGCCGCCGCCTTCCGGGCAAAACACAGAGAGGAGGATACCTGATGGCACGGTTGACGTTAAGCGACCGCCGGACGCTGGCAAAGATGTATGCCGACGAGAAGAGCGTGGCCGAGATCGCCGTGAAGCTGGGCTGCAGCCCGCAGACCATTTACGACGAGCTGCGCCGGGGCCGCACCGGGCAGCTGGACAAGAACCAGCGGCGGGCTTACGACCCGGATTTGGGGCAGCGGGTCGTGCAGGACAACGTGCGCCACTGCGGGAAACGGAGGCGCGTCACATGACGGGAGAAGGCAAGCGCATCCGGCGGAGGCGAAGATACCGCCGGAGAACGGGGTACATATTCTTCGCATTGTTCCTGCTCTTGCTGTTTCTGCTGCTGGGCCGCTTACTGACCAGCGCAGCGCCGGAAGAACCAGAGGCCCCGGCAGTGCCGGAGCCGACGGTGAGCACGTTTCCGGCCCCCCGGGAGACCCCGGCGGCAGAGCCAGTGATCTATCATGAGCCGGATTCCCAGGAGATTCTGGCAAAGCTGGTGTGGGGCGAGGCACGGGGCTGCTCCACCACGGAACAGGCCGCCGTTGTGTGGTGCGTGCTGAACCGGGTGGACGACGGCCAGGGCGACATTGCAGAAGTGGCCACGGCCCCCTGCCAGTTCTACGGCTACGACCCCGGCAACCCGGTGGACGCGGAGATTCTGGCGCTGGTACAGGACGTGCTGATCCGCTGGAGCATGGAGCGCAGCTGCGTGGGCAGCGTGGGCCGGGTTCTGCCGAAGGAGTACCTGTACTTTACCGGCGACGGCGCACACAACTATTTCACCACGGGCTGGCAAGGCGGGCAGACCTGGGACTGGAGCCTTGCAAGCCCATACGAGGAGGGCTGAGCATGGCAAGCATTACAGAACTGTTGGACAAGCTGAAGAACGCACGGGCCACGGTGGAGCTGGTGGAAGCCTGCGGCAAGCGGGTATGCAGTAGCGAGGAGCACTGGAACTGCCCATACGGAAACGAGGGCATGATAGACTGTGCGGTGCTGTTGGAGGCGGCCTATGAGGACACCATTGAAAATCTGCTGCAGCTGGCGGAAGCAATTCCCACCGCCGACGTGGCCTCGGTGGTGCGGTGGATTCCGGTGACGGAGCGGCTGCCGGAGGTGTGGCGCAATGATGAGACGTCTGAGCTTGTGAACTACATGATTTACAGCCCTGATTTTGGCGTTGATATTGGCAATTATCACGCAAAAGCAAAAAAGTGGCTATGCATGGCTCTGCCCTGCACCGTCACCCACTGGGCTCCGCTGCCGGAACCGCCGGAGGTGGGGTGCTAATGGATCTTCACATGAAGCAGTTCGACGGAGTTACTTTTGGCATGGAGGCCCGAAACGCGGCGGCGCTCCGGGCGCTGAAGAAAAAGGCCTTCTATGCCGAAGTTAAGCCCGAGGGATATGCCAGGCCTGTAAAACGACTGTGTGTCCCGGCACGAGCTGTAGCCGCCGTTATGGGTGAAGCGGCCTGGCTTGTATCGGAGCTTCAATGCATGAGGACAATTCGATGGGGCGACAGTGCGGAATATCACATCATCTATTAGGAGGACGCTATGAAGGTAATCTATAAAGCACCCGGCTGCGCACCGGAGCCCAGGGGCATTCCCGACACCCTGGAAGAGCTGCAGGCTGCTGTAGGCGGGTACATCGAGACCGTCACCATTGAGGAAGACTGTGTGATCATCTGCAACGAGGAGGGGCGGCTGCGCGGTATGCCGCACAACGTGAAGTTCCTGGGCGTGGACTTCGTGGGGCCGATCCTGATTGCCGGTGTATCCGACGAGGACTTCACGGATCTGCCTCCGGAGAGTATGGGCTTTCTGCTGGACGGTCTCAGGAAAGCCTCGAAGGAGGACGGAACATGAACCGGCTGCAGGAGCGGAGGCTATCGCTGGGACTGAGCCAGCCGGAGGTAAGCCAGCGGCTGAAGGCCGTTGACCCCCGTATGGACGTGGGCATGGTGAGCCGGTTTGAGCGGGGCGTATGCCTGCCCACGGCGGAGATCCTGCGGGCCCTGGAAACCGTCTTGCAAGCGCCCAGGACGGAGCTTTTCACCGATGATGACCTGGCGCTTATCCCCGGGAGCGAACCGGCACGGGAGGGCGTGACACCCACCACGGTCAAGCTGCGGGAGGTGATCCCCTTCGGACGGCGCAACGCCATTGGGCGGGGCGCTCTGGCCCGGAAGCTGGGGCTCAGCGACCGGCAGACCCGCCGGGCCATTGAGGAAGCCCGGGCGGAGGGGCTGATTATCATCTGCGAGTGCAACGGGCGGGGCTACTACCAGAGCCGGGATCTGGACGAGATCCACCACCAGTATTTACAGGACACCAGCCGGGCGATGGCCATTCTGAAACGGCGTAAACCCATGCGCGACCTGCTGAAGGCGGCGGGCCGCAGCGTATGAAGGAGGACAAGGACATGGAAAACGAGAAGACGGTCTACACCTGCGTGGACAAGGAGCACGACGCCTGGACGTGCGGTGCGTGCGGGTACATCGAAGATTTCGAGGCGGACGGCCCGGCGGAAAACGGCTGGCGCTTCTGCCCCGCCTGCGGACGGGAAATCGAGGCGGACGGGCATGATGCGTGACTTTGACCTGCCCGAGCGGCCCCTGGAGCCGCCGGAACCGGAGCCCCAGCCCTGCTGCCCCTGGTGCGGCGAAGAATGCGAACACCTCTACCGCGACCGGACGGGGGAAATCGTGGGCTGCGAGAACTGCGTGGACACGCTGGACGCATGGGAATACCGCCATCTGGCGGTGTGAGCAAGAACGGTATTAGGAGGACGACAATATGACAGCACCGAAAACATGTGAGAACTGCGGGGCGGCCCTGGACGCCGGAGAGCACTGCGACTGCCGGGAGGCGGCCCAGGACAGCGGATTGATCCGACTGATCCAGCTCCCCGTCATTGAGGAGCGGCTGCGGGATCTGAAGGAGGCTACGGAACACCGGGTGGCGGAGGCCATGAGCCTGGTGGTCAGCGACGAGACCCTGACGGCGGTGAAGAACGTCCGGGCGGAACTGAACCGGGACTTCACAGAGTACGAGAATCAGCGCAAGGCAGTGAAGGCCGCCATTATGGTACCCTATGACCGCTTTGAGGCGGTCTATCGGGAGTGCGTGACGGAGCCTTTCAAGCGGGCGGACGCAGACCTGAAGGGCAAGATCGACACCACGGAGCGGGAGATCAAGGGCCGCTGCGAGAAGCAGCTGGAGGCCTATTTCCAGGAGCTGTGTGCCGTGAACCATGTGGACTTTCTGACCTTCGCCCAGACGGGGGTGAAGGTGGACATGGCATCAGCCCGGGCCAAGACCCCCAAGAAGCTGATGGATCAGCTGCGTGTCATGGTGGAGGGCTGCGCCCAGGCGATGGCCACCATTGACGGTATGGAGCATGGGGACGAGATCGCCGTGGAGTACAAAAAGTGCCTGGATCTGACCTTTGCGATCCGGCTGGTGACGGAGCGCCACCAGAAGCTGGAGGCAGAGCGGCAGCGGAAGGCCGAGGCGGAGGCTGCCTGCATCCGGGCTGCGCCTGGGCCGGAACCAGCAGAGGTGACGCCGGTTCCCAAGCGGGTGCAGAAGGCCGCTGTGGAGCACCTGACCTGCACCTTCACCGTGACGGACACCAGGGATCGGCTGAAGCTGCTGAAAAATTTCTTGGACAGCAACGGCTACCAGTACAACTAAGGAGGACGCGAACATGAACGACATGCAGATCTACAACCAGAATGAGGGCATGGCCCCCAAGACCGTGAATGCGGAGATGATGATCTCCCGGCAGGCCCAGGAGGTGCAGGCGGCCATGATCGTGGCCAAGCGGTTCCCCCGGGACGAGGTGATGAGCCACAACCGGATCCTGAATGCCTGCAAGCGCAGGAGCCTGGCGGAGCGGGCGGTGTATGAGTACCCCCGGGGCGGCGAGAACGTCACCGGCCCCTCGATCCGTCTGGCGGAGGTGATGGCCCAAAACTGGGGCAACCTGGACTTCGGCATTACGGAGCTTGAGCAGAAGAACGGCGCCAGCACGGTGATGGCCTACTGCTGGGATCTGGAGACCAACACCCGGCAGACCAAGATCTTCACCGTGCCCCATATCCGGCAGACCAAGCACGGGGCCAAGGCCCTGACGGATCCCCGGGACATCTACGAGATGGTGGCCAACCAGGGAGCCCGGCGTATGCGTGCCTGTATCCTTGGGATCATTCCCGGGGACGTGGTGGACGCCGCTGTAGCTGCCTGCGAAAAGACGCTGCTGGGCGGCGGGGAGCCTCTGATCGACCGGGTGCGGAAGATGGCCCAGGCCTTCCAGGAGGATTTCGGCGTTCCGCTGGAGAGCCTGGAGAAGTACATCGGCTGCAAGGTGGAAGCCTTCACCAGCCAGAGCATTGTGAAGCTGCGGGGCGTGTACACCGCCCTGAAGGAGGGGCGGGCCAGCCGGGAGCAGTACTTTGAGCTGCCTGCCGTGGACGAGAAGACCGGCGAGGTGCAGGACAACGGCACCGCCGAGGCTGCCGAAACGCCGGACAACGGCGCTGCTGACAGCGCCCTGAAGCAGGTGAGCATGAGTGACCTGTAATGTGATTGCAACCGGATCGAAGGGCAACGCCGTGGTTCTGGATGGGGATATCCTGATCGACTGCGGCGTGCCCTTCCGGGCACTGGAGGACATCCACAAAGAGCTGGCGCTGGTGGTGCTGACCCACATTCACGGCGACCACTTTAACCCGGAGACCATCAAGCGCCTGGCTCTCCTCCGCCCTTCCCTGCGCTTCCTTTGCCCGCCCTGGCTGCACCAGGCGCTGAGCAGCATTGGGATCTATGAGAATGTGATCGACGTGGCCAGCACCGCCTACACCTTCTCTTACGGGCGGCTGCCGGGCGGAAGCTATGGCTCCGTTCAGTTCGCCATGACCCCGATCCCCCATGACGTTCCCAACTGCGCCTGGCACATTTACGGCTGGCGGGGCAGCCAGAGCGAGGCTGTGTTCTACGCCACGGACTGCGGCAGCCTGGAGGGCGTGGAAGCCCGGGACTACGATCTCTACCTGATCGAAGCCAACTACGGTGAGGAAGAGATCCAGGAGCGCATGCAGCGGAAGCTGGAGGCCGGAGGCTATGCCTACGAATCCCGGGCGATGGAGAGCCACCTGTCGAGAGAACAGGCAGAGGCTTGGCTCAGCGAGAACGCCCGGGAAGGCAGGAGCAAGGTGTTGTTCCTGCATCAGCACCAGGAGTAAGGAGGAAACGCCCATGATCCCGTGGATACAGGTTTACAGCAACCTTCCACAGCATAGAAAGACCTCCCGCCTGGCGGAGGAACTGAAGCTCAGCAGCGCCGCCGTCGATCCCAATATGGTTGCCGTGGGTATTCTGGTAGGCCTGTGGACGTGGGCCATTCAGAACGCCTACGACGGCGATCTGAGCGAGTGCAGCCCCCGCACCATCGCCAACGCCTGCCAATGGAAGAAGAAGCCGGAGACGCTGGTGCAGGCCCTGATCAAAACCGGCTGGCTGGACGAGGATATGCGTCTGCACGACTGGGAGGAATACGCCGTGCTTCTGATCGACCAGGAGGAGAGCCGGAAGCAGAAAACGCGGGAGCGGGTAAACCGTTACCGTAACAAAAAATCCGGGGGCTGTAACGTTACAGACGGCGTTACAGGTAACGTTACAGATACGCCGTGTAACGCTCCTACCGTACCTAACCATACCAAACCAGACCAATTATTTTCTGGTGGTGGTGGTGACGCGGGCGCGCGGGCGCAGGACAGCGTGGCCGATTTTTGCATTGACCGCAACAGCGACCCGGACGAGTACTTCGGCATGACGCCGGAGATCCGGGCAGAGGTGGCCGCCATCACCGACGCCATCTTTGCCCGGTTCACCACCCGCCCCGCCACGGAGAACGACCGCAGCCAGGTGTTCCTGGCCCTGTACGACAGCCGCAGGGACGAGCGCACCGGCCAATGGGCCATGACGCTGCCGGAGGAGAACAAGCGGCTGCTGATGTACGCCTTCGAGGCGGCGGCCAACGCTGGAAAGGCCGGGGACTGGCGGTACATCACCGGCGTTTTGGCCAGGCTCCGGCAGCGGGGCATCAGCACCCTGGCACAGGCAGAGGACTACGACGACGACCGCAGCACAGAGCGGCTGTGAGCTGGCGGAAGAGGGAGGGAAACGGCGGTATGGCTGACTACTGGCACAAGGCGTGGGCGTGCCCGTTCTACGCCTGGAGCGACAAGCTGCGGGTAAGCTGCGAGGGCGGCGGGACGCTGGCCTTTCCGGACGCGGAGACGGCTGTGGAGTACATGGACGCCTACTGCGCCTGCGGGGCCAACGGCTGGCGTCAATGCACCGTCGCCGCCTCCCTGCTGCGGTATTACGAACGAAAGGACGAGAAAGACCGTGAGAAACGTTGACAGGATCCGGGGCCTTCAGGCCCAGAACACGAAGCTGCACGAGATCTGCAGCAAGCAGCGGGAGCTGATCGGCGGGCTGCAGGAGGCCAACCGGGAGCTTAGTTTTGCGATGGACAGCATTCTGGCGGCGCTGGCCGAGCGATACGGTGATCCGGAGTGGGAGGGCAAGGAGCTTCTGGGCTATCGCTTCCAGTTCCCCGTGAGCGCCTTCAAGACAGCTCTGGAGGCCTACGAGGTGAAGAGCCGGAAGGACGAGGACAGCGGCATGTACGTGATCGGCGTGATCCCCAGAGAGACGCCGGAGAGCGAGGGCGGACATGGCGCTGACAAGTAAAGACCTGCAGCGCATGGGGCCGAAGGCCCGGCAGCAGGTGGAGCGGGCTATGCGGGCCCGGGAGAGCAAGACCCGGAAGGGCAACAAGTACCACGCCAAGCCCACGGACGTAGTGATGCAGGACGGCACGGTGCGGCACTTTGCCAGCGAGAAGGAGGCTGCCCGGTTCCGGGAGCTGGATCTGCTGCAGCGTGCCGGGGAGATCTCCGGGCTGCGCTGCCAGGTGGAGTATCAGCTGATCCCAGCCCAGACCCGGGCCGACGGCAAGCGGGAGCAGCCTTGCAAGTACATCGCCGACTTCGTGTACCGGGACGGCTGCCACGTGGTGGTGGAGGACGTGAAGGGATACGACGACCCCAAGAGCGCCGCCTACCGTCTGTTCACCGTGAAGCGCAAGCTGATGCTGATGGTACACGGCATCACGATCCGGGAGGTGTAAAGCGCATGGTACATATCGGCGACCGGGTAACGCGCGTGCCGGTGACCTTCGACCGGCTGGACGACAAATGCAGGCGAACCGGAACACCGCTTCGGGGCACTGTGGTTTGGATCCACCCGAAGAAACGGTTCCACGTGGTGGAATTCGACACGCCGGGCGGCAGGATCCGAGAGAGCTTTCAGGGGGTATGAGCATGGAAGAGAAAACCTATGACCTGTGCGGGTGCTGCGCTGCGGAGCTGCGGGAGGCCTACACGCTGGTGAAGCTGCAGGGTGGCGTAAATCAGAAAATCACCTGTGCCCACTGCGGGAAACGGCGCTATGGGGCCACCTACCGGCTGGAGCCCAGGAAAACAAAATAGGGGCAGGATCTCTCACCCTGGGCGTGGTTTTACGTGCCCAGGGTATTGCCCTCCATTCGGCGGGGAGAGGGGGCCCTCTCTTTTCTTTTCTTGTTTTCTTTTCTCTGGTGGGGGTGTGGGGCCACATGGTACAGAGAGTTTTCTCTATTCCAGGGGGTGAATTCCCGCATGCGCCCCTGTTATGCTGAGAAGAGACACTACCGCGGGAAAGGAGGGGCCGGAAACAATGGCAAAGGCAGGCGGCAGACCGCCAAAATTCAAGAGTGCGGAGGAGCTGCAGGCGAAGATCGAGCAGTATTTCCGGGACTGTGATGGAACGCCGTACATCATGTCTGACGGCTCCCCCCTGAAGGATAAGACCGGCGAGGTGATCCTGGTGGGGCGGCACCCGCCCACGGTGACCGGGCTTGCCCTGGCGCTGGGCTTCAAGAGCAGGCAGAGCCTGCTGGACTATGGTGGCAGAGACAAGTTTTCTGACACGGTTACGTGCGCGAAGCTGCGGATCGAGGCCTACGCCGAGGAGCGGCTTTACGACAAGGACGGCCAGAAGGGAGCGGAGTTCAATCTGAAGTACAACTTCCGCTGGGCCCAGGAGGAGAAGCGGGACGACGCCGGGAAGGAGCAGGGCGTGGTACTGCTGCCGGAGGTGAAGCAGGAAGATGGGACATAACGTCGTGTGGCAGCCGCAGCCCCGGCAGGCGGTATTCATGGCCCGGCCAGAGTACGAGGCCCTGTACGGCGGCGCTGCCGGAGGAGGCAAGAGCGACGCCCTTGTGATCGAGGCACTGCGGCAGGTGCATATCCCGTACTACAAGGGCCTGATCCTGCGGAAGACCTTTCCACAGCTGGCGGAGCTGATCGACAAGACCCTGAACTACTACCCCAGGGTGTTCCCCAAGGCCAAATACAACGCCGGGAACCACACCTGGACATTCCCCAGCGGAGCCAAGATCCTGTTCGGAGCCATGCAGTACACCAAGGACAAGGTGAAATACCAGGGCCAGGCCTACGACTTCATCGGCTTCGACGAGCTGACCCACTTCCTGTTCGAGGAGTACAACTACCTGTTCTCCCGGAACCGGCCAAACGGCCCGGGCACCCGGGTCTATATCCGGGCCACGGCTAACCCCGGCGGTGTGGGCCACGGCTGGGTGAAGGAGCGGTTTATCACAGCGGCCCCGCCCATGCACACGATCTGGGAAGATGTGACGTGGCGAGATCAGGCCGGAGCGGAGCACAGGGCCAGGCAGAGCCGGATCTTCGTGCCAAGCAGCGTGTTTGACAACCCCGCCCTGCTGCGGAACGATCCGCAGTATGTGCAGCGGCTGGCCTCCATGCCGGAGGCAGAGAAGAACGCCCTGCTCTACGGTGACTGGAACACCTTCAGCGGCCAGGTGTTCACCGAATGGCGCAACGACAGCAGCCACTACGACGACCGCTGCTTTACCCATGTGATCCGGCCCTTCCGGGTGCCGGAGACCTGGGCCATCTGGTGCGGCCTGGACTGGGGCTACTCCAAGCCCTTCAGCGTGGGCTGGTACGCCGTTGACCGGGAGCGGCGCATGTATCGGATCCGGGAGTATTACGGCTGCACCGGCGTACCCAACACCGGCGTGAAGCTGGAGCCCACGGAGGTGGCCCGGAAGATCCGGGAGATCGAAGCGGAAGACCCCAACCTGAAGGGCCGCCAGATCCACCGAGTGGGAGACCCGGCCATCTGGGGCAGCGACGGCACGGAGAGCATCGGCGCTCTGATGGAGCGGCAGCGGGTGTACTTCGAGAAGGGCGACCACGCCCGGATCGACGGCAAGATGCAGATCCACCACCGGCTGGCCTTCGACGCCGACGGTGTTCCCATGCTGTACGTATTCGACACCTGCAAGCACTTCATCCGCACAGTGCCCAACCTGGTTTACGATGAGAGCAACGTGGAGGACATTGACACCGACGGCGAGGATCACATCTACGACGAGCTGCGGTATGTGTGCATGAAGAACCCCATCGCCCCCAGGCTGCGGCCCGTCCAGGCTGAGAAGCCATACGACCCGCTGGATCTGGAAGCAGGCGGCAACAGCGGCTACGACCGCTACGATTTCTTCCGGAAATACTGACAAGGAGTGTGGAAAACTATGGCAATCTTTTTTGGAAAGCAGCCGGGGCAGCCCGGCGCGACCAACCGGCAGCAGCCATCTGCCGGTGTGCCCGGCGTACAGGGCGACCCCAATATGCCGCCGGAGATGGCGGCCATGCTGCTGAACCGGGATAGCACCCAGAAGACCATCGGCCAGGAGGACATCAAGCGGGCGACGGAGCTGCTGGCCAAGTACAAGCAGGGCAAGGCAAACCTGGAAACCCGCATTGTGGACGATGAGCTGTGGTGGGAGCTGCGGCACTGGGAGGCGATCCGGGGCCGCCAGGGCGGCGTGAGCGCCACCAAGACGGACGCCCAGGGCAATCCCTTGCCGGACGGCCCCAGGACGCCCGAACCCTCTTCCGCATGGCTGTTCAACAGCATTCTCAATAAGCACGCTGACGCAATGGACAACTACCCGGAGCCGGTGGTGCTGCCCCGGGAGCGCAGCGACGAGGACAGCGCCAAGACCCTCTCTTCTGTCCTGCCGGTGATTCTGGAGTACAACGACTATGAGCAGACCTACAGCGATAACTGGTGGGAGAAGCTGAAGCACGGCACAGCAGCCTACGGCGTGTTCTGGGATCCCAGCAAGGAAAACGGCCTGGGCGATGTGGCCATTCAGCAGATCGACCTGCTGAAGCTGTTCTGGGAGCCGGGGATCACGGACATTCAGAAGAGCCGGAACCTGTTTGTGATTGACCTGGTGGACGAGGATCTGCTGGAGCAGCAGTACCCGGAGCTGAAGGGCAAGCTGAAAGGCAACGCCATTGATGTGAAGCAGTACATCTACGACGACACCGTGGACACCAGCGGAAAGAGTGTGGTGGTGGACTGGTATTACAAGGTCAAGAGCCCCAGCGGGAAGATGCTGCTGCACTATGTGAAGTTCGTGGGCGACCAGCTGCTCTACGCCAGCGAGAACGACCCCAACTACCGGGAGCGGGGCTTCTACGACCACGGCCAATACCCGGTTGTCCTGGACGTGATGTTCCCGGAGAAGGGCACGCCCATCGGCTTTGGTTACGTGGCGATCTGCAAGGATCCGCAGCTGTACATCGACAAGCTCAGCGGCAATATCCTGGAAAACGCCATGATGACCACCAAGAAGCGGTTCTTCTGCTCAACCTCCACCAACATCAACCGGGAGCAGTTCATGGACTGGAATGAGCCCATTGTGGACGTGGAGGGCGAGATCAGCGACGCCCGCCTGAAGGAGATCGTGACCCAGCCCCTGGACGACATCTACGTGACCGTGGCCCAGATGAAGATTGAGGAGATGAAGGACACCGCCGCCAACCGGGACGTGAACAGCGGCGGTGTGGGCTCCGGCGTGACGGCTGCGGCGGCCATTGCCGCCTTGCAGGAGGCGGGCAACAAGGCCAGCCGGGACATGATCGCCGCCAGCTACCGGGCCCATGTGGCCATTACGGGGCTGTGCGTGGAGCTGATCCGGCAGTTCTACGACGTGACCCGCTCCTTCCGCATCACTGGGCCCAACGTGCCCGGCGGCTACGATTTCGTTGACCTCAACAATTCCCAGCTGCAGGAACAGCCCGCCGCCATCGGCAGCGACGGCCAGACCCTGTACCGCAAGCCCATCTTCGACCTGAAGATCAAGGCCCAGAAGAAGAACCCCTTCAGCCGAGCCGAACAGAACCAGCGGGCCCAGGATCTTTACAACATGGGCTTTTTCAACCCGGAGCGGGCCCAGGAAAGCCTGGGGGCCCTGGACATGATGGAGTTTGAGGGCATCGACAAAGTGCGGGAGTACGTGCAGCAGGGGCAGACCCTGCTTGCTATGTGCCAGCAGCTGGCCCAGGAGAACGCCATGCTGAAGGCGGCGCTGGGCATCGCAGATCCCTCTGCAGCGGCCCAGAGCGGCAGCTCCGGCGGCGGGGCACAGACCGCCGGGGGCAGCGGCGGCGGCACGGAGAGCAGCCTTGCAAGCGGCGTACTGAAGGCCCAGCAGCCTATGACGGACTACGGCACCCGGCTGGCCCAACGCAGCAGCCCCAATATGAACACGAAGTGAGGTAGGATCTGTGACCAGAGTAAGACTGACCCAGGAGCCTGGCAGGCACTACGCCCTGACCTGCGAGGGCCACGCCACCGGCAGCCCGGAGGTGTGCGCAGCCATCAGCTGCCTGGCGGGCAGCCTGGAAGGCTGGGTGGAGAATAGCCCCAGCGCCGACGTACAGCATCTGGAAGTCCGACCTGGCTTCGTGCGGATCGTTTTTACCCCGGCGGTGGGGGCCGCCTCCGCGCTGTTGGTGTGCCAGGGCGTGTACGACCTGCTACAGATCGGATTTCTTCGGCTGGAAGCGGCGGCCCCGGATTTCCTCTGCGTGGAGCGGGAAGAAAACTGAAAAAAATATGCGCTCCGGGGGTGAAACCGCCATTTTGCCTCTGGTATGCTGGTACTGTCCTCCTGTACCACGGCGCGGCGGGGCGAGGAAGCGCAGGTTCCCTCCCCCATCGCCCGGGGTATAGAACCATGAGGGCCGGCACACGGGGCCGTCAAGCCCGCGCGGGCACACGGAGCCCTTAAGTCCGCGGTAAAAAGGAGGAACTACCCTATGAAGTTCAGAGATCTGCAGGCTATGAGCCTTCGTCTGTTCGACGGCGAAGGGGCCGGGGCGGCAGCTACCGGCGATGGCAGCGCAGCGGGTGCGGCACAGGCCGCAGCCCCCGGAAGTACCCGCCGGGGAAAATCGGGCGACAACTACAGCAACGTGCTGTTCGGCAAGCAGGGCGACGGGGCGGCAGCTACCGGCACTGTGACGAACGCACAGGAACCGCCCCGCGCCGCCGGTGGGGCTGAAGGCAAGGGGGTGCAGGTCACCTCCGACACTCTGGACGAGCGCCGCAGAGCCTTCCGCGAGATGGTAAACGGCGAGTTCAAGGACATCTACACTGAGGAGACGCAGCGCATGCTCAACCGCCGGTTTGGAGAGAACCGGGAGATGGAGGAGCGCATGCAGGGCCAGCAGGCCGTAATCGACATGCTGATGCAGCGGTATCACATTGAGGACGGCGATTTGAGCAAGCTGACCTCTGCCCTGGACAACGACAGCGCCTATTGGAGCGAGGCCGCCGAAGAGGCGGGCATGAGCGTGGAGCAGTACAAGCAGTTCCAGAAGCTGCAGCGGGAGAACGCCGAGCTGCAGCGGGCCCAGGAGGGCCAGCAGGAGCGGGCACGGGTACAGCGCCAGGCCCAGCAGTGGTTCCAGGAGGCCCAGGCCGTGGCCCAGAAGTTCAAGGGCTTCAACTTTGCCCAGGAACTGCAGAATCCCCAGTTTACCGCCATGCTGCGGGCGGGTACCCCTGTGGAGCACGCCTACAAGGTGATGCACTTCGACGAGCTGATGGGGGATGCCGTGCAGGTGACTGCCGCCCACACGGAGAAGGCGGTGGCGGACAATGTCCGGGCCAGGGGCACGCGCCCCGCCGAGAACGGCACCAACGCCCAGAGTGCATTCACAGTCAAGGACGACCCCTCGAAGCTGTCCAAGGCAGACTTTGAGGAGATCGCCCGCCGTGTTGCACGAGGGGAGATCATTTCTTTCTGATCCCGCCCTCCCAACAGAAGGGAGATTTTTACACCATGAAGAAGACCATGAACGCTGTGATCTACGCAGCCATGAACCTGGCGCTGTTTGACGCCAAGACCAACGTGACCACCGATACCGGCCTGTCCAACGAGATGAAGACGTTCTACTCGAACTACCTCATCTCTCTGGCGGAGCCGGAGCTGGTGCATGACCAGTTCGGCCAGAAGCACCCCATTCCCAAGAATGGCGGCAAGACCATTGAGTTCCGCAAGTACTCCAGCCTGGCCAAGGCCCTGACTGCCCTGACCGAGGGCGTGACCCCCGACGGCCAGAAGCTCTCTATGAGCGTGATCACCGCCACGGTGGCGCAGTACGGCGGCTTCATTGAGCTGTCTGACGTGCTGCTGCTGACGGCCATCGACAACAACCTGATGCAGGCCACCACCGCCCTGGCCAGTCAGGCGGGCCGCACCCTGGACACCATCACCCGCGAGGTTCTGAACGGCGGCACCAATGTGCAGTACGCCGAGGGCCAGGTGGACAGCCGCGCCAACCTGTGCGGCGGCAGCAAGACCGACAGCGAGAACCACTACCTGACCGTGGAGGCCGTACGCAAGGCCGTGCGCACCCTGAAGGTGATGAACACCCCCAGGATCAACGGCGGCTATGTGGGCATTATCCACCCGGACTGCGCCCACGACCTGATGAGCGATCCCAAGTGGGTGAACGTGAAGACCTACAGCGACCCCGAGGGCATCTACGAGGGCGAGATCGGCAAGATCGAAGGTGTCCGCTTTGTGGAGACCACGGAGGCCAGACTGTGGAAGAAGGCGGGCAAGGACTATGAGACCGGCACCACCTCTCAGGGCGTGACCACCCCCGCCGCCAGCAAGCGCGACGTATACTCCACCCTGATTCTGGGCAACAACGCCTACGGTGTCACTGAGGTGACCGGCGGCGGCCTGGAGCACATTGTGAAGCAGTTGGGCTCTGCCGGTACCGCCGACCCGCTGAACCAGCGCGCCACCGCAGGCTGGAAGGCCATCAAGGTGGCGGAGCGCCTGGTTGAGGAGTACATGGTTCGCATTGAGACCTGCTCCAGCTTCAACGACGCCCCCGCAAACTGATCCATCAACTGAGGGGGCCGCCCGATGCAGCGGCCCCCTCCCACCCTGAAAGGAGGATACCCCTATGGCAACGAAGAAGAGCACTGAGGCAGAGGCTATGACCGCCATTGAGACTGCCGCAGCCCCGACCGCTGAGGAGCAGCCCACGCCGGAGAAGACCCCGGAGGAGCTGCACCAGGAGGCCCTGGCAGCCAAAGCGGAGGCCGAGGCCAAGGAAAAGGCCTGGCTGGAGGAGAAGGTTCCGATCCGGCTGTTCAAGGACAATGACCGCTACAAGGACGATGTGTACGTCTGCGTGAACGGTGAGCGCCTGCTGATCAAGCGGGGCGAGAACGTGGAGATCCCCAGGAAGTTCGCCCTGGTGCTGGAGCAGAGCGCCCAGCAGGACACGGCCACGGCCAATCTGATCGAGCAGAAGAGCACCGCCTTCGCGGCGGAGGCAGCTGCCCACAACGTGTAAGAGCACCCGGACAAGTACATATTTACCGCGGTACCCTTGCCTGTTTTCGCAGCAGGTTCTTTGCGACACGGCGCAGAGAGAGCGTTTCGGCGTTCCCTCTGCGCCTTTTTTAATCCCATGAGAGGAGGAATCTTATGTATCGGAGAGTGATCCCGCTCCAGGTATCGGACGAGTATGTCCGGGGTGACGGCGTTCCGGTGGGGGCTGCTGGCAGCCATGACGATGTAGCCCTGAGGCTGACCTTCGGCCCCATGTGGGCCGGAACGGCCCGGAGCATCGTATGGTACGACGCCAACGGCGAGAACCCCACCATTACCGCCCTGACCACGGATATGCTGGCCGAGGGAGAGAGTGAGGTCTACCTGGTTCCCATTCCGGCAGCGCCCAAGGCGGTGGCGGGTCAGATGCTGATGACCATCAAAGGGGCCACGGTATCCGGCAGCCAGGAGACCACGGCCACCCTGACCACCACCGCCCGGTTTACGGTGATGGAGAGCGACTGGAGCGAGGACGCGGAGGAGGGCGGGGACATCACCCCCACCCAGGCGGAGCAATTTCAGGCGGAGATTGAGAACATCAAGGCCGGAATCGTGGCAGCCAAGGCCGCCGGGGCCGCCGCAGCGGAGAGCGAACAGAAGGCCGCAGCCAGTGAAGCAGCCGCAGCCGGTTCCGCCAGCGCAGCGGCAGCCAGCCAGGCAGCGGCGGCTTCTTCTGCCAGTCAGGCGGAGACAGCCCAGAGCAAGGCTGAGAGTGCCCAGGCAGCGGCCCGGGCAGCGCAGAAGGCAGCCGGAAGCGCCCAGACGGCGGCGGAAAATGCCCAGGAGGCCGCCGAGGCCGCCCAGGGGAAGGCAGAAAGCGCCCAGAGCGCAGCGGCAGGATCAGCCCAGGCGGCAGCGGCCAGCGCCACCAGCGCCGCAGGGAGTGCCCAGGGAGCCGCAAGAAGCGAGGCGGCGGCCCAGGGCTACGCCGATGGGGCGGCAGGCAGCGCAGCCAATGCAGAGGCTTGCAAGGCTGCCGCAGCGGCCTCCCAGGCGGCAGCGGCAGAGAGCGCCGACGCTGCGGAAAGCTGGGCGGTGGGCGGCACCGGCACCCGGCAGGGCGAGGACACCGACAACGCCAAATACTGGGCCAAGCAGGCGGAGGCCGCCGCCGGAGGGGACTTTGCCACCAAGCTGGAGGCCCGGGGGTATGTGAGTACCCATAACCAGAGCAGCGACGCCCATGATGATCTGCGGCAGGCCATTGCCGGGAAGGAGACCGCCGGGGCAGCTGCGGCGGTGCAGAGCAATCTGGACAGCCATACGGGAAACAAGAACAACCCCCACGGCGTGACCAAAGCCCAGGTGGGGCTGGGAAATGTGAACAACACCAGCGATGCCAACAAGCCGGTATCCACCAAGCAGCAGGCGGCGCTGGATCTGAAGCAGGACAAGCTGACTGGCAGCGCCGGGCAGTTCGTCGGCTTTGACGCCCAGGGCAACGCCGTGGCGGTGGACGCCCCCAACAGCCTGTACCTGGACAGCATCGCCATCACCACGCCGCCTACGAAGACGGCCTACAAGGCGGGCGAGACCTTCAACACGGCGGGCATGGTGGTGAAGGCCCAGTACACCAACGGAACGGTGATCATCGCCAAAGACATCGTGGTAACGGGGTGGAACGTGAGCCCCAGCGGGGCACTGGAGGCGGGACGCACCAGCGTGACGGTGCAGTACACGGAGAACGGCGTAACCAAGACGGCCAGCCAGGCGGTGACGGTGACGAAGACGGCCCTGACGGTGCCCAGCCAGAGCGGGAGCCTGACCTACACCGGCGGCAGCCAGAGCCCGGCATGGAGCAACTACAACAGCAATCTGGAGGCCCTGGGAGGCACCACCAGCGGCACCAACGCCGGGACGTACAGCGCCACCTTCACCATCAAGAACACGGATCTTTACTGCTGGAGCGACGGCACCACGGCGGCCAAGACGGTGAGCTGGAGCATCGGCAAGGCGGCGGGCACTCTGAGCCTCTCCAAGGCCAGCATGACGCTGCAGCCGGGGAAAACCAGCGACAGCTTTACCATCGCCACCAACAGCAGCGGAGCCATCAGCGTGAGCAACGGCAATACGGCCATCGCCGCGGCCAGCCGGAGCGGCAGCACAGTGACGGTGAGCAGCGTGGGGGCCAAGAGCGGCACCGCCGTGATCACGGTGAGCGCGGCAGGAGACAGCAACCACACGGCCCCGGCCAGCAAGACCTGCACGGTGACGTGCGCCTTTGTTTCCATCTACGGCGTGCAGTGGGACGGGACGTCTACCACGCTGTGGAGCCGGACGGACGACGCGGCGGACTTTGTGAATCCCAGCCCGGCGGTGAACAACGGAAACGGCTCCTCCCCCTTTGACGGCAAGCTGCCGTGGAGCGGCATGGTGATCGAGGACGACGCCACAGCGGGAAAGCTGGTGAAGATCCCCAAGTACTGGTACAAGTGGACGCGGAGCGGCAGCACCATGAAGCTGCAGATCGCGGACGCCGCCACGGAGGGCTTTTCCGTCTCCCCCGCCCACGCAGACCGGGGAGACGGCAAGGGCGAGCGCGACTACGTGTATGTGGGCCGGTATCACTGCAACAGCAGCTATAAGAGCCTGGCTGGTACCGGCCCCGGAAACAACATGACCCGGAGCAGCGCCCGGAGCGGTATCCACAATCTGGGCAGCAGCTACTGGCAATACGACTTCGCTATGTACTGGACGATCATGATGCTGTACCTGGTGGAGTACGCAGACTGGAACAGCCAGAAGGTGATCGGTTACGGGTGCAGCCCCAGCGGCAGCCGGTTCAACATGGGGGCCACGGACGCCATGACCTACCACACGGGCACCAGCGCCAGCAGCCGCACCAGCTACGGCAGCGTGCAGTACCGGCACATTGAGGGCCTGTGGGACAACGTATACGACTGGTGCGACGGGATCTACTTCTCGGGTTCCGGTGTGTACTGCATTAAAAACCCGGCCAGCTTCAGCGACAGCAGCGGCGGCACCAAGGTGGGCACCCGTTCCACCAACAACGGCTATATCTCCGGGTGGACGAACCCGACGGCCAGCGGCTTTGAGTACGCTCTGTACCCCAATGCGGTGAGCGGCAGCGAGAGCAGCTACGTCTGCGACTACTGCTACTACAACTCCGGCGGGGTTGTGCTCTGCGTCGGCGGCTACTACTACCAGTTCCAGGACCGCGGCGCTTTCTTCCTCAGCGGCGATTGCGCCGCGTCGTATTCGAG
>ERZ1026864.198-NODE-198-length-42663-cov-25.531778_pt1 | contig 42663 bp, 21 predicted proteins | sample MGYA00380162_ERZ1026864 | MGnify/ENA primary metagenome ERZ1026864 (study PRJEB33269, sample SAMEA4719798) | human gut metagenome | biome: human-associated habitat; feature: organic feature; material: feces | place: Cameroon | collected 2013-10 ... | reverse complement strand
TTATCAAATTCCGGTATCTGGCAGGTCTGGCTCTGCAAAAAACTGTCCATATCCCGCAGCCGCTGTTCATAATTATCTGCCAGTTTTTTCTTTCTTCTGGTCTCTATCTGCTCTTCTTTTAAGGTGCTGATTTCTTCAGCAATCTTTCGGTACCTTTCATCGAATTCATCGGTGTAGGAACCCTCTTTTGCATTTTCTGCAATCAGTGCCACCATCTCTTCCTGCTTGGCTTTGATCTTATCATCGTATTCGTCCGGCTCCTGCTCCAAACCGTAGTTTCCGATTACCCGGATGACATTCTGCCGGAAGGCTCCTACAAAATCTCCGTCATTGCATGTAATGCGGTTGATTACCGACATGACCGCCCGGTTTAATGCTCCTTCTTCCAGTGTTTCGGATTTCTTACAGTGCTTGGTTCCATTTGTCAGGCGGTTGCTGCACCGCCATACAATCTTCTTTTTGCCATTCCGCGACCATGTGACTCTTCTGTATTCCTGTCCGCAGAGCAGCAGTCCGGTAAGTGCATATTCCGAGGAAAATTTGCTTTTTTGGTTTTTCTTCCTCGTTACCGCAGACTTGTTCATGGAACAGATATCGGTAGGCAGATACAGATATTCGATGTCCCCTGCCTGATTCTGTACCTCAATTGCTGCCACGATTTCATCGGATGCAAAGTATTCCGGGAATGTTTTTCCGTTATATACCTCCTGCATTTCAAAGCCATGCTCCACAAAAACTCCATAGGGCAGGACTTCCACCCTGCTTTCCTTGAAAGTCTTTTCTGCAAACTTTATAAAATTTGTCTGCTGCTTTTCCTCTTCTGACATGGCTATGAATTCATCCAGATAAAGACGCTTTCCTACCTGCTCTGCATCTGAAAAATCTGTAATCAGCGAAAGTCCTTTCATGCTGAAGGTCAGATTGATTAAATCCTGCATGGTTCCCACACCGTAATCAGTGACATAGGAATACAATACCTTGCGTTCATACTCCGTAAGACAATCCATCCGTTTAGCGAAAAAATTGACCTCATCCATGTTCACGGTCTGCCTCTCAAATTTACAAAGAGGATTATCCTTCTCTGATGCTTCCACCAGCCTGCACACAGGTACTGTTTCTTCAATACCGATTCTTTTCATCTGGAAATTTAATTCCGCATCCGACAATGGCAGTTCAATACTTTTTCGGCCACCACTCAGCACCTTAATCCGCATTCCACACCTCCTGCTTTATAATTTCCACTCCGCACTTCTCGATGACAAAAGCATTCACGATAAGGCAGAGTATCTCATCGGGTATCAGTTCCCGGTCTGTCAGTTCTGACAAGCGGATATGCTTTGTTCCGCTATAAACATCCTTGGCCGCATGAAACAGAATGTACTGCTCCAGTGTCACGCCTCCAAGCCTTACCCTGTCAAAGTAAATCCCGGTATCTAGAACATTTTTGCGGACCTTCTCCCATAAAATCTCAGCGGCAGCATATCCCGGTGCATACTGCAATGTCTTTGCCCGCTTCCCCATCAGCAGGGAATAGAAATCATTTCTGTGCTTTGGATTACGGAATATCAGTTCCTTATCCACTTCACAAAAAATTTCATCCACCCTTTTCTTCAGATGCTCCATCTGCATTCTGCTGATTACGCAGTCAACGATTTCAGAATAATTTCCCCTGCTCCTCCAGTCCACATCCATCACACAGATACCATATCCTCTCGGTCTGTAACCCGGTGGCTGCTGCATCTGCCTTTCCAGCACCCGAAGTCCCGGACTCACACAAAATAATTTTGACATTTCCACCTCCCAAAAAAATAAGGCGGCACCTATTCTATTTCTAAAATAAGTACCGCCTTGCGTTCATCCCTGCCCATATTCATTTTTAGCTTTGCTTACCACTCCCTCCTTTTCGTTTTTCTCCAAATCACTCCCAAAACCATTTTTTCAGCCCTATGCATCTATAAAATTGGGCAAAAAAATCGGGCAAAAACTAGCCAATTTTCGGTCTAATTTTTGCCCAGGGAGCACAACATCTTGTGGTCAAACCCTACTTTTTCTTCTCTTTTCCACAATACTGCATCATTATCACGCACTCAACATGCGTCGTATGAGAAAACTGATCAAATGCCTGCCACTTCATGAGTTCATACTTCTCTTCACAGAGTATCTTCAAATCCCTTGCCAATGTTGCCGAATCGCAGCTCACATAGACAATCCTCTCCGGTGACATCGCAAGCATTGTGTCAAGGCACTTCTCATCGCAGCCCTTTCTTGGCGGGTCAACGACTATCACATCCGGGCGAAGCATATCTGTACGTCCTGTGGATGCTGTATCATCAGTGATTTTCTCAGTTTTCTTTGCATTCTCATAAAACTGTGGCAGCACCTCCTCAGCCTTTCCTACGAAAAACTGTGCATTTGTGATGCCATTGAGCTTCGCATTGTTTTTGGCATCCTCGATTGCCTGAGGCACTATTTCCACTCCGTAAACCTGCTTTGCCTTCTGTGATAAAAAGAGCGATATGGTTCCGATACCACAGTAGAGATCCCAGACGTTTTCATTTCCCGTGAGCCCTGCAAATGCGAGTGCTGTGCTATAGAGCTTTTCGGTCTGCTTCGGATTCACCTGATAGAACGACTGTGGCGAAATCTGATATGTGATGCCTGTCCCCTGTGGTGTGAAATCAGGATAAGAAAGCAGATGGATGGTGTCCTCAATATATGGTCTGCCCCATATGCATACTGTCTTTTTGCCGAGGATGACATTTGTGTTTTCCTTGTTGATATTGTAAGAAATCGAAGTCATTCCATCGATTTTTGAGAGTCTTTCGCACAGTATATCTGCTGCATTCCCGGCTCGGCGTTTTGCTTCAAGACTGTCCCCATTTATCACAAGACACACCATAATCTGCTTTGATGTAAATCCATATCTGATAAGCACATGGCGCACGAGCCCTTTGTGTGTGTTCTCGTCATACGGCGTGATGCCGCACTCATTCATCCATTCCTTTATGATATCCAGTATCTCTTTGTTTTGCGGCACCCCAAGCCTGCAGTCCTCGACCGGGATGATATTGTGGCTTCGCGATGCATAAAAGCCTGTCACTATATTGCCATCCCTGTCATATCCCACCGGAAACTGTGCCTTGTTGCGGTAGCGGTATGGATTGTCTGCGCCAACAGGCGGCTGCATTTTACTGTCAAGCTTTGCCTCGGAAAATCCACCTATACGCATGAGATTGTTGCGCACCTTATTATTTTTAAATTCAAGCTGCTTTTCATAGGAGAGCGCCTGTATCTGGCAGCCTCCACACCTCTTGTGCAGCTCACATTGCGGCTCAACGCGAAAAGTGGAAGGGGTCTTAATCTCTTCCACTCTTGCGTAGCCATAGTTTTTCTTTAATTTTGTTGCGCGGGCTGTTATGACATCACCAATCAGTGCATCCTTTACGAAAAAGGTCATGCCATCATAATGTCCGATACCCTCGCCATCTGTTCCCATATCTGTTATTTCAAGTTCAAATATGTCATTTTTTTTCATGCTTTTCTCTTCTTTATTTATATATAATTACTCTTTATAATGTTTGTATCCGATGCAAGCTTTCACACCAAAAATCACACCGTAGCTATATTTAATATTGTCCGCTTTTTACACACTTGTTCTGCGGAAATTTGTCTCCATAAATCTGTTGTAGCCCTGCCACTTTGTATCGTTTTCAGGCACATTTACAAGCAGCTCCCTGAAGGTCTCCATCTTGGCATCTATGTTGTCTGCAAAGCTAAGTGCAAGTGCCTCGACAAGTGCCGGCTTTTTCGGAGAGCCAAACTCAAGCTCGCCGTGGTGGGCAAGTATGCAGTGCTTCAGCTCGTTTGCGAGCACTACCGGGAAGCCGTCGATGCTCTTAATCGCATCGCCTACCCACTCTGCACCAATCATGATATGTCCGAGGAGCTGACCAGCGTCTGTATAGTCATTCTCCGGGAAAGTAGAAAGCTCCTTTAATTTTCCGATATCATGGAAAATAGCTGCCGTAAGAAGCAGGTCACGGTTTAAAACCGGATACATTTTTGCAAAATAATCACAGTTCTTCGTCACACCGAGTGTATGCTCCAAAAGACCTCCTACAAAGCCGTGGTGCACGCTCTTTGCGGCTGAATGGAACTTGAAACGGCGCTCAAACTCCTTATTGTCAAAAAAGCTATGTAAGAGCTGTGACAGGTACTGATTCTTTACAGAGCCGATAAAGCCCATGAGTTCCTTATACATGACCTCGACATCCTTATCGCTGACCGGCAGATAATCCGCAGGGTCATATTCTCCCTCGTTTACCTTTCTCGCACGCTTTATGGAACACTGCAAATTGCCCTGAAAGCTTGTGATATCACCGGTTATGGCTATGTAATCCATTGCATCAAATTCCTCAATGCCTACTGAGCCCACGTCCCATATCTTGGCATCCAGCGTGCCTGTCTTATCCTGCAGGATAACATTGTCATAAGGCTTTCCGCTTTTGGTCATGGCTGTCTGCTTGCTCTTGCATAAAAAAATCTCATTGATTCTCTCTCCCTCGCGGAGAGTTGAAATATACTTCATATATCCTCCTAATTTCGGCTAATTCATCACTCCGATTTTCACCTGACAGGTAATCTCCGTGTAGCCGTTGCTTCCTTTTCTCTTTACTTTCAGATTGCAGGTATCCTCAGGCTTTTGCTTCATAAGCTGTGTGTTGTACGCGGACACATTCGACACCTCTGTATTGTTTACCGCAACTATCACATCTCCGCTTTGAAGCCCCGAGACAAATGCCGGTGAATCCATGGTAACCTGCTTTATATAAACACCCTTTGGGATGTTATATCTGTTTGCTATTTTTTCTGTAACTGTAGTACAGGTGATACCTATGTACGGCACATCTGCGCCGCTCTCGAGCTTTTCAATGGCAGGTGACAGGTCGCTTATGCTGACAGCCGTGAGCGTATTGTTTTCCTCCGCCGGATTGAAATCCTGCAGCGAAAGCCCTATGACCTGACCATCTGTATTAATCAGTATACCGCTCTGCAACTTGTTGCTTGCGATATCTGTGGTGAGCACCGAGTAATTGTTGTCCTGCGCCGACAGCTCGTTGGTTGTTGACGTTACAAGACCTGTGAGAATGGCATAGTTTGCCTCAAGAGCAATGACAGATGCTCCTCTTGAAACAATATTTGAATTACCAAGCTCCGCAACCGCTATAGCCCTTATTGTGGCGTCGTCCAGAAGCGACTTATCCACGGAAATGATTGCTATACCTGTATTGCTGTCATACTTGACCAGCGCAGCATCAGCCATCATGTCGTTTACGAAGGTTACACTAAGCTTATCCGCCTTATCCACTACATTTTTCTCTGTCAGAATGATTAGCTGCTTTCCATTGTCCCTCAGTATCACTCCCACTCCCTGACCCTCGGTCTCATAGGAATTGTTGAAAATATCAGTGGCATCTGTCACACCCGTGACTCCTACTACAAATCTCGTGGCCGAAGTGCCCACTCTGTAGAGCTGGTTCTGCACTGCCTGATAATCTGCGAGTGTAGGCTGATAGGTCTGCGAAGACGGCTCCGAAGAAGTGCCAGACTCTGTGCTTTGTGTACCATTTTCACTATATGCATCACTGCTGTCATCTATGCCTGACTGCTGTGTGGCTGTCTGCACATCATTATTATTTTTTCCATCTGAAGCTTTTTTTGATTGTCTGTTGATAACCGGCAGAAATATAGCAAAAACAATGCTTGCAGCCACTGCAAATGCCACTCCGCAGAGTGCTGCTGTGCCTACTTTTTTTGCAAGTCTTTTTTTATTCAGCGGTTTATCCTTTATCTTTTCTCTGATAAATTGCTCCATATTGTCACCCTGATTAGATGTCTTTAGTTACTATCTTACATTATATTCTGAATTATATTGCGTTGCAACCATATTTTTTCTTTGAGTATGGGCTTTGAGTACGGACTTGCGGCATGTACCCGCCGGACTGCTGCACTGCTCCCACCGGTGCTACGCTGCGTGACTAAGATTCTGTATGGATTATGCATTTACTTTTTCTATACATGACGAAACCGTCGCTACTCGCCTTCCATGGCTCGATAGCTCCTTGCCACGGCATCCATGCCGTGGCATTTCTGTGTTATGAGCATAATCCTACAGTATCTAAGCCACTGCGCTATTCGCACCGGTGGGAGCAGTGCAGCAGTCCGGCGGGTACATGTCGCAAGCCCTTACTTTTTTGGCTCGTTTAACAAACTGGTTTGTTATGTATTAAACTTTATGTTATCATCTTGTAATTATCATTTAATACATATTTATTATGGTTTTTTTGAAGATTTTCAGCTATAATATGATAAGCTATACAGTAAATATGAATTTAATATTCAACTACCGAAATATAAGGATATAGAAATGAATAAAAAAGTTTACAAAACATTGGAATATAACAAAATCCTCACCATGCTAAGCAGCTACGCAGCATGTGATGAGACAAAGAAGCGGTGTCTTTCGCTTGAGCCTATCACCGATTTATACGAAATCAGACATCTGCAGACCACCACTGCCGATGCACTAAGCCGCCTGTACAAGGACAGCGGAATATCCTTCGTTGGCATACACAATGTGCATGCTTCTCTAAAGAGGCTTGATATCGGCGGAGCTCTGAATACGACCGAGCTTCTTCGCATCTGCAGTCTTTTGGAGGTTGCAAAGCGCGTGAAGGCCTATGGCAGAAGCGCCATGGATAATGAAAAGCAGGATTCTCTCTCCGGTCTGTTTGCAGGGATTGAACCGGTTTCTGCGCTCTGCGATGAGATTAAGAGGTGCATTTTATCTGAGGAAGAGATTGCCGATGATGCGAGTCCTGAGCTTTTTAAGATAAGAAAGAGCATACGCGGCATGAACGACAGAATCCATGCGCAGCTCACCAAGCTCATGAACAACAGCACAACGAGGACATATCTGCAGGATGCGGTTGTGACCATGCGCGACGGCAGATATTGTCTGCCTGTAAAGGCTGAGGCTAAAGGCAATGTACCCGGAATGATGCACGACCAGTCATCTACCGGCTCTACCCTTTTTATCGAGCCGATGGCTGTCGTCAATTTGAATAATGAGCTCAAGGAGCTTTTCATAAAGGAGCAGGAGGAGATTGAAAAAATCCTTGCAGCGCTCAGCGACAAGGTTGCCATGAATGCGGCTGCTTTGGAGCAGGACTATGAGATTCTTTCAGAGCTTGACTTCATTTTTGCAAAAGCAAATCTGGCTAAATCATACAACGGTGTGGCACCTGAGTTCAACACCGATGGGCATATCAATATCAGAAAGGGCCGTCATCCGCTTTTGGATGCTAAAAAGGTGGTCCCTATAGATGTACGGCTCGGCGAAGAATATAAGCAGCTCATCATCACCGGACCAAACACCGGTGGTAAGACGGTTTCACTAAAGACTGTCGGACTTTTGACTCTCATGGGTCAGGCAGGTCTTCACATTCCTGCGGCTGACAGGTCAAAGCTCGCCATCTTTGAGGATGTCTTTGCGGATATAGGCGATGAGCAGAGTATTGAGCAAAGTCTCAGTACCTTCTCGTCTCACATGACCAATATCGTAAAAATTCTTGAAAAAGCTGACGACAGAAGCCTTTGCCTGTTCGATGAGCTCTGCTCGGGAACCGACCCGACAGAGGGTGCGGCGCTTGCCATCTCAATTTTAAACAGGCTGCACCGGTATGGCGCCATCACCATGGCCACCACACACTACAGTGAGCTGAAGGTGTATGCGCTTTCCACAGACGGTGTGGAAAATGCCTGCTGTGAGTTCAATGTGGAGACTTTAAGCCCTACCTACCGCCTGTTAATCGGTATTCCTGGAAAGAGTAACGCATTTGCAATCTCATCAAAGCTTGGTCTGGACGAAAACATCATCGAAGATGCAAAAAGCAGAATTAATGATAACGACCTTGATTTTGAGGATCTGATTGCAAGCCTCGAGTCACAGCGACAAACCATCGAAAAGGAACAGCTTGAAATCAACAGCTACAAGGCCGAGATTGAAAAGCTCAAGAAACAGCTCGAAGAGAAAAATGAGCGCATAGATAAGAGCAAAGACAAGATTTTACGCGAGGCAAATGAGGAAGCCTACAAGATACTGCAGGATGCAAAGGAGCTTGCCGACAAAACCATCCGCAATTTCAACAAATACGGACAGGGACAGGCTCCTATGAGCCAGATGGAAAAGGAGCGCTCTGCCCTTCGTGACAAGATGAATGACAAGGAAAAGAAGCTGTCAGACATCAAGAAAAACACTGCCAAGGCAAATCACAAGGCGCCTAAGAAGCTGCGCATCGGTGATTCTGTGCTTGTGCTCTCCCTCAATCTGAAGGGAACTGTCCACACTCTGCCAAACGCCAAGGGCGATTTGTATGTGCAGATGGGTATACTGCGCTCGCTGGTTAATATTAATGACCTCGTGCTCTTAAACGACGATGTCTCTCCTGCCAAGAAGTACGGCGGCAGCGGAAGCAAGATAAAGATGAGCAAGTCAATGTCAGTTTCATCAGAAATCAACCTGATAGGAAAGACTACGGATGAGGCGCTTGCTCTCTTGGATAAATACTTAGACGACGCATATATCGCTCATCTTTCATCAGTGCGCATTGTCCACGGAAAAGGCACCGGTGCACTGCGAAAGGCTGTGCATGGACTTTTGAAGAGGACAAAAACTATTGCGGAATACCATCTCGGTGAGTTTGGTGAGGGCGATGCCGGAGTAACCATCGCAACCTTTAAATAACGACAATTTACTTTTTACAGAATATAAATAATTTTTAAGAAGGAGATTCGAAATGGCTGTTAAACAGAAAATACTGATAGTAGACGACGACAACAATATAGCAGAGCTTATATCTCTATATCTGACCAAGGAATGCTATGACACCAAAATCGTAAATGACGGTGAGCAGGCGCTTATCGCATTTGAGCACTACAAGCCAAACATGCTTCTTTTGGACCTCATGCTTCCGGGCATAGACGGCTATCAGGTATGCCGTGAGATACGTGCAAAGTCCGATGTGCCGATTATCATGCTCTCCGCAAAGGGCGAGGTATTTGACAAGGTTTTAGGCCTGGAGCTTGGCGCCGATGACTATATACTCAAGCCCTTTGACTCAAAGGAGCTTGTGGCAAGAGTCAAGGCCGTGCTCAGACGCTTCCAGCCTGCAAAGCCGGAGGCCTATGCTTCCGTAGATATCAAGTGTGTGGAGTACCCGGGGCTTATTGTAAATCTGTCCAACTACTCTGTCACTTATGACGGACAGCAGATTGATATGCCGCCAAAGGAGCTTGAGCTTTTATATTTTCTTGCCTCATCTCCAAATCAGGTGTTTACAAGGGAGCAGCTTCTGGACAACATATGGGGCTATGAATATGTCGGCGACACCCGCACTGTCGACGTGCATGTAAAGCGTCTCCGCGAGAAAATCAAGGACAAGCCTACCTGGCGTATCGCAACTGTCTGGGGCATCGGATACAAATTTGAGGTAAAATAAATAATGAAGCATACCATCTACACTAAGCTGTTAATCAGCTATCTGATTTACGGTGTCATCGCTTTTTTCATTATATGCACCTTTACACAGCATCTCACCACAGACTATATCGAAAAGCAGGAGGCTTCCAATCTCTACAGGGAGGCCTCCATCATTGCAGGTGATTACGCCAATGAATACTTTGGCTCATCCATGTCGCTAAGTGATTTCCAGAATCACATGAAAATTGTAGCCGACTATATGGATGCCGAGGTATGGGTGGTCAGCCCTGACGGTGAGCTGCTCATGGACTCAGATGATCCGTCAATAGGCATTGATACTCAAAATGACAGTTCTAAGCCTGTAGTGATAAATGGCTTTGATGTCACCGATTTTGGTAGCAACAACTATATGATTGGAGATTTTTACGGCTCCTTCAAGCATAAGATGCTGTCCGTATTTTCCCCGGTAAATGTCTCGTACCAGAATATCGGCTACATAGTCATTCACAAGACAATGAGCCATATCACGGCAGGTGTAAACGGTTTTATGAATATCTCCTTTTACACTGTAGCGCTCATTTTTGCCTTTGCATTTGTTCTGCTTGTCATTATGAGCCGCTCTATTTACCGTCCTATCTCCAAAATCACAAAGACCGCAAAGAAGTATGCAAAGGGTGATTTCACTGCCCAGATTGATGTACATTCCAATGACGAAATCGGCTATCTGGCAAACACACTCAACTACATGGCAACGGAACTTGATACGCTTGAGGAGGATCAGCGCAAGTTTGTTTCCAACGTGTCACACGACTTCCGCTCCCCTCTTACCTCGATAAAGGGCTACGTGGAGGCCATGCTGGACGGAACCATCCCTGTTGAGATGCAGGATAAGTATTTAAATATCATACTTTTTGAGACCGAGAGGCTTAATAAGCTCACCAAGAGTCTTATTGATCTGAACCAGTTCGGTCATCACGGCATACACCTGGATATTGCTGATTTTGACATCAATACAATGATCCGCACGACAATCCTCACCTTCGAGGGTAAATGCAGTGAAAAGGGCTTAAGCTTTGACCTGCTGCTCACCGGAAAAGAGCTTTTCGTGCGCGGTGATATGGTCAAAATCCAGCAGATTCTTTACAACCTGATAGACAACGCTGTGAAGTTTTCAAATAATGATTCGAGTATCAAGATTGAGACGAGTATCAGAAATGAAAAGGTGTTTATATCAGTAAAGGATCACGGTATCGGTATACCAAAGGACAGCCTTTCAAAGATCTGGGAGCGCTTCTACAAGAGTGATTTATCCCGCGGAAAAGATAAGCGCGGTACGGGACTTGGCCTGTCTATAGTTAAAGAAATCGTGCAGGCGCATGGTGAGAATATAAATGTGATAAGCACTGAGGGTGTTGGAACTGAGTTTATATTTACGCTGCCGCTCAGCAAAAAAGAAGGGTGAGGCGCAGCTCATCATACGATAGGTGTGGTGGGCGCCTCGCTTTTTAGGTTGTGACGCTGCCGGCATAGCACACAGTATATTCCTCAGAAAAATGTGAAGTCAGCCGCGGTTGTTTGTCCGGGCAGATTATGGTTTTATTTATGTTTTCTTTCTTCTTTAATTTATGGAACTCCGCGGCAGTTCACATTTTTCTTCGGAACACACTGTATGCTCTCCGGCTAATTCAGGTTTACGAGCGAGGCGCTTTGCTACCTTGCATTCTGGCAGTGCCGGACTTATTTACTGGCGTGAAATTTTGTCCGGCACTTTTTACTTTTTAAATTTAAAGCTCATTTCACTTATGCGAAATGAGCTTATTTAATAGTTATATATTGTTTATAAATATTCTGAACTGCCTTGAAAACACAAGAAAAACTGATTTTAAATAATTACACTTATATCACATTTTTATGGCTCGTATTTGCTGCCGGCCGGGTCGGTTACTGTGTAGTCACCGCCGGATATGTCGGCTGTGGTTTCAAAGTCTGTGATGTCCTGATTTACGGTACCATCGAACAGGTCATATGTGAAGATATAGCCCTGTGCCGATACTGCTTTGACATATATTTTGATATTGCTTGCGGCTGTGACAGGGATTAAGTCTTCGATTTTGACTGTGCCTTCGAGGCTATGGAGCTTACCGTCGTCCTCTTTTGAGGCATCAGAGGTATCATTTTCCGTGTCATTCTTTGAGCCATCTTTTTTGGCATCATCCTTCCGACTTAAGGCGGATGTGATGGAGTCTGTGTCTGCAGAGTCTGCACTGTCCGTGCCGTTTTCTGCCAACAGCTGTCGGATATCGTATGTCTTTAGCTCTGTATCTGAGCTTGCAACTACGAGCTGCACACTGTTAAAGTCAAAGTAATCATTTCCCATAACCGCTACATCTACATCTGTGCCAAGCTTTATGCTGCCATTGTCAAAGGTTGGTTTATCGGCAAGTATGCCGGATGCTACATTTTTGAACACTGATGTCACACCTTCAAACTCATCGAGCACCTCTGTGCTTCTCTTATTTCCGTCAACAAACAGAAATGTCACATTGCCTGCATAGTCCTCAGACAGTGGAAGTGTGGCCTCACCCGTATACTTGATGCCGTCTAGCTCGAGCGGTATCTCGTTTGTACCGAAAAATACACTGGTTTTTGTATCCTCTGTGTACTCCTTTGGCACCACCGAGACAGAGACTGTGTATGTCTTATCGGTAAAGTCTGCACTTTTTAAGGAAATATCCCAGTCTGTTATGAGGCTGGCCTCCTCCTCAAGAGTGGACTTGATATCATCCTGCATGGTCTGCACATCGGAAAGTATCACCGATGTGTTGTCTGATGTGTATGACATCTGTGTCTCGAGCTTTTTTATCCTGTTATTAAGCAATACTGCCCCCGCAATAAGTGCGGCGAGCAGTATTATGGTAATCGCATTGAAAATATTTTTTTTCAAATTCATATTATAGTGTTATTCCTCATCTTCCTCTGCAGCCACAGCTATTCCAAGCTCCTCAAGCTGCTTTGGATCTACAGTTCCGGGTGCCTCTGACATGAGGTCAGAAGCGTCCTTTACCTTAGGGAATGCAATAACCTCCTTGATATTGTCTGTATGCAGCATATGCATGCAGATACGGTCAACACCGAAGGCAAGTCCTGCGTGTGGCGGTACACCATATGAGAATGCATCAAGCAGGAATCCAAACTGCTCATGTGCACGCTCCTTTGTGAAGCCAAGCACCTCAAACATCTTCTCCTGGATGTCATCCTGATGGATACGCACTGAGCCTCCACCGAGCTCTGTACCATTGAGTACGATATCATATGCCTTTGCACGAACTGCGCCCGGATCTGAGTCTATCTTGTCCCAATCCTCCTCCATAGGCATAGTGAATGGATGATGCATTGCCATAAATCTGTTTTCCTCATCAGACCACTCAAGGAGTGGGAACTCTGTTACCCAGAGGAAATTGTACTTGTTCTCATCAATCAGGCCAAGCTCAGCTCCGAGCATGAGACGAAGCGCTCCAAGTACATTCCATACGATTTTATTCTTGTCAGCTGCGAAAAGGAGTAAATCTCCCGGCTTTCCGTTCATCTTTGCAACAAGTGCATCAAGCTCAGCTTCTGTCATAAACTTGGCAAATGATGACTTGTATGTGCCATCCTCATTGATGCACAGATAAGCAAGTCCCTTTGCTCCACAGCCCTTTGCGTGCTCTACAAGCTTGTCAATCTTCTTACGAGGCATCTTTGCCTGTCCCTCTACATTGATACCGCGGACAGAGCCGCCGTTTTCAAGAGCTCCTGTGAATACTCCAAAGCCACAGTCCTTTACCACTTCCGAAACATCACAAAGCTCCATACCAAAGCGTGTATCAGGCTTGTCAGAACCAAATCTGTCCATAGCCTCCTGCCAAGGCATACGCTTAAACGGAATCTCAACATCCACATTTATGACCTCTTTGAAAAGGTGCTTTAACAGTCTCTCATTTACCTCGATTACATCATCGATATCTACGAATGAAAGCTCCATATCGGCCTGTGTAAACTCAGGCTGTCTGTCTGCACGCAGATCCTCGTCACGGAAGCATCGTGCAATCTGGAAATATCTGTCATAGCCTGAAGCCATCAGAAGCTGCTTAAAGAGCTGTGGTGACTGTGGAAGCGCATAAAAATGTCCGTGGTGTATACGGCTTGGCACGAGATAATCTCTGGCTCCCTCCGGTGTAGACTTGCAAAGGATTGGTGTCTCTATCTCCAAAAAGCCCTCGTTTGCCATAAAGTCACGCATCACTCGAAGCACATTGCTTCTGAGCATGAGATTTCTCTGGATATCAGGACGGCGAAGATCCAGATAACGGTATTTAAGTCTGATGTCCTCGCTGGTCTTTGAATTCTCCTCAATATGGAACGGAGGTGTCTGTGCCTCTGAAAGCACTCTGATTGATGTAGCGATAACCTCGATATCACCTGTCTTTAAGCTCTCATTGACAGCAGCTGTTCTCTTCTGGACAGTTCCCTCAACTGCGATGACGAACTCACTTCTTAAGGTGCCTGCCTTTTCAAAGCCCTCTGCACCTACATTTTCCTCGCCGAATACTATCTGCAGTATTCCGCTTCTGTCTCTTAAATCTACGAAAATGAGACTTCCTAAATTTCTTCTCTTCTGTACCCAGCCCATCACGGTGACCTTCTCACCGATATTGGCATTTGATACCTCTGTACATCTATGGCTTCTATGTAAGCCCTGCATTGATTCTGCCATTTTATACTCCTTATATTTCTACTATATATTTATTCTAATAACTGTTTGGTACCGCTGCTACACAGCTAATCTGCTGCTTATCAGATTCCTATCTGTTAAAGAACTCAACAAACTCCTCGTAGCCCTCTTTCATAAGCTGCTCCTTCTGGAATTTCTTGTTCTTGTTCATGCGCACAACAAGCACCTGCTGTCCGTTTGCTCTTGCGTCTTTTGCCTGGTTCATGACATCAACAAGCTTGTCTGCCGGATATTTCTTCTCAACCAGATAAGCCACCTTCTTTGGACTCTCGGGAATCTTGAAGCCGCTCTCCATGAGAAGCAGGATAATTCTCTCAAAACCGATTGAAAAACCACAGGCCGGTACATCATTTCCGGTGAACTTTCCAATCATCTTGTCATATCGTCCGCCACCGCCACAGGCTGCGCCAAGCTCAGGCATTGATATCTCAAAAATAGTTCCTGTGTAGTAGCTCATTCCACGAACAAGTGTAGGGTCAAATACGAGCTCAAACTTTGCTCCCTTTGTAGCATTGACAGCCGTAGCTATCTCTGTCATATTTGTAACCACTTCTTCGTCTAAATATTCACCGAGCTTTTCTGAAAGTATATTTACCCCCTCAGTGACATCCCTTGTCTGCTCCAAAAGCTTGAACAAATCAAGATATTTGTCAATATTTTCCTGTGGGTAGCCATCCTGTGCAAGCTCACTTGCAACGCCTTCCACTCCTATCTTGTCCATCTTATCGAGTGTGATAAATACGCTGTCGTAATCCGCCTCAGCGAAACCACTGTAAGCAGCCATTGCCTTTAGGATTCTTCTCTCGTTGATTCTTATCTCAAAGTTCTCGAAGCCGAGTCTGCCGATTGTGGTAGTGGTTGCTGTAATCAGCTCTATCTCTGCCAGATTGCTTGGCTCTCCGAGTATATCTATATCACACTGTGTAAACTGTCTGTAGCGGCCTCTCTGAGGTCTGTCTGCTCTCCACACACTGCCCATCTGAAGTGCCTTAAACGGCGATGGCAGGTTGTTGGCATTGTTTGAATAATATCTTGAAAGTGGCACTGTAAGGTCATAGCGCATTCCAAAGTCTACTACATCCGACTCTTCCTTTGCTGTCTCCAGATTCAGCTTCTCGCCTCTCTTCATTACCTTGAAGATCAGCTTCTCATTTTCTCCGCCCTGCTTGCTTGTGAGATTTGCTATATTCTCCATGCATGGTGTCTCTATCGGTGTAAATCCGAAGCTTCTGTATGTATCCTTGATCACACTTGTCACATAATCACGGATTTCCATCTCTGCAGGTAGTATATCCTTCATGCCGTTGACCGGCTTTTTGCTCAGTGCCATTTGGTTTCCTCCATCTATATTAAAATATTGAATTCATTAGCTATTCTATTATACTTTTCGGTTTTGCAATCGTCAAGGGTTTATGGCAATTATACGGGCTGTAGGCTACGGCACCGCTAGGGCGCACGCTTATGCTTTGCTTTCGCTACGCTTTGCTGCTAAGATACTGTACGGATTATGCTTTTTATGCGTCTATGCCTGACGAAACCGTCGAAACGCGCCTTCCATGGCGCGGTTCTCCTTGACTTGCCTTCCATGGCAAGTCATTTCTGTGCTTCATGTGCATAATCCTACAGTATCTAAGCGGCTTCGCTATTCGCTCAATCAAATGCATATGCGTGTGCCCTGGCGGTGCCATGGCTTGCAGCCCTTACTCTATGACAGTATTTTCATTTGCACGGTTTCTTCCTAGTTTCTTCAATAAACTTGGTTGTACTGCAAAGATAACGAGCATCTGTGGTGAAAGGTTACAAATGCAAATGTTCATCTACTGTGGTGGATTTCAAATGCTAATGCACATCTACTGCGTTGAATTGCAGATGCTAATGCACATCTACTGCGGTGAATTACAAATGCTAATGTGCTTCTACTGTGGTGGATTGCAGATGCCGCACGGAGACAAGCCCATGGATTTTGCTTCATCAAGCGTTACCTCTGTGTCACTCTTTTTCAAGGTCCGACAGCCCGCACGGTGATATTTCTTGCCGGTTGCTGTGATATGGACCATTGTCTCGTTGTTTGAAGAATCTGCAGCGCTATTTTCTGCTGCTGAGCTGTCTGAGCCTGATGATGCACTTCCTGTTGTACTGCCTGAAGAGCCGGATTCTCCTGCCCCGCTTCCAGCGCTGCTCTGCGAGCCTTCATTCTGCGGTGTATCCGTCTGAGCGCTCTGCTGCGGAGTGGTGCCTTCCAGCCAGCTGTCACCATTCTCATAGTTTATTCCGACTCCGGGCTGCACATTATAGCAATAGACATTAAAAAGTATGCCGCCACCGTTATCCTCAACCGACTTTGCCTCTATGAGAACGCCGTTTGCAACTAGATTGCTGCCCGAGAACATCGGAGTCACTCTGTAAAGTACATGATTTCCTGTATTGTTTACATAATCCGCTACCAGATTCTCAAACGGAAGCATGCCCTCCACATTCAGGTATCTCGTACCGGTAATAAGGTTCTTTGGATTGGCATTCTCCCCAGCAAGCTGATAGCCAATAAGATGACAGCGATTATATAAATACCTGTCCTTTATCACATCATACTTCACCGTATGCCAGCCTGATGGCTTTATCATGCCTATCTTGCCACGCTGCTCAGTCGGCATGATATCCCTGCAGATATTGGCATAAGCCACGCCGCATCTGCCAAGTGAATCCAAATCACTGTAATTTTCAAAAGCAGTGGTAGTCATATCGCTGTCCGTAAAAAAAGGCTCATTATTGTTGACAGCCACATATGCCTTGCCATCATATGCAGGGATCGCATCAAGGGAAACGTAAGAATTGTTGTTTACAAGATCCTCCTGTGGCCCATCCACTTTATCCTTGCTGCCTAAAGCACCGGAAGAATCCTCACCTGCCACTTCAGCTCCTGCGGCATGCCCGGCACCTTCCGTGCCGGATAAATCAGTGGAGGCACAGCCTGTAAAAATTGTAGCAATTGCAAGTAACTCACATAGTGTAATTGCAGCTGTTTTCCTTAACTTTAGCCATATGTTCATATAAAATCACTCTTTCTATCAATCGATTGATATTGGATTTTCCCTAATCACAATAAATTAAATGAATACTTAAATTACTAAACCTAATATACTTTTATTTCCTCGCTTCATTTATTATAGCAAACAATTGTTCGTTTTTCAATCCTTTCTTATTTTATCCCATCGCAGCCTCGTAGAATCAAGGCGTAGATAAAACCGTTGCCGGTTACAACAATGTGCAACTAGCAACTCTCTCCTAAGCGGATTCCATTCACAGCGTAAGGGCCGTAAGCTCCGCCCGGCGGGGTGAACACGGACTCTCGTTTTCGCTACGCTGCGCCGTTAAGATACTGTACGGATTATGCCTTTGAGTTTTTCTAGGCTTGACGAAAACGTCGAAACGCGCCTTCCATGGCGCGGTTCTCCTTGACTTGCCTTCCTTGGCAAGTCATTTCTGCTCTTCATGGGCATAATCCTACAGTATCTAAATAGCTTCGCTATGCGCTCTCACGAGAGTCCGTGTTCACCCCGCCGGGCGAGGCTTACGGCCCGAACCAACTAAAAAAGCCACCCCAGGCAAACACCCGGTGTGGCTTTTAATCATGTATTATGAAATTATTTGAATCACCTAATGTGAATCAGCACTGCTATATTGCAGAACAAATCTACTCGCAAAGCTTAGAAAACTCATCCGCGACAAACTGAACCTTGGTTCCGATAATAACCTGAACAGAATTCTTGCCAGGCTTCATAACGCCTGCAACACCTGCAGATTTAATCTTCTTGTCATCAACCTGAGTGATATCCTTAACCTCAAGTCTAAGTCTTGTGATGCAGTTGTCAATGCTTGCAATATTGTCTTTGCCACCGCAGCCCTCAAGAATAGTCTTTGCAACTGCTGTGTAGTCATTGTTAGTAAGCACTGCCTTCTTCTCTGCCTCAACATCATCGTCCTCTCTACCAGGGGTCTTAAGATCCCATTTCTTGATAGCGAAATAGAATACAATGTAGAATACGATAAAAGCTGCGATTCCAAGAGGAATGATGAGCCATGTCTTTGCTGCAGCCGGAAGTGAAGATGAGAATAATAAATCCATCGCACCGGCTGAGAATGAGAAGCCTGCTCTAAATCCAAGAGCTACTGTAATCATTGTGAAAATACCATAAAGTAAAGCATAAATCACATAGAGAACAGGAGCAAGGAACATAAATGCAAACTCGAAAGGCTCTGTAACACCACAGATGAATGCACAGATAGCTGCAGAAGCAAGGATACCGATGGCAGCCTTTTTCTTAGCAGTCTTTGCACACTTAACCATGGCAAGTGCAGCACCAGGAATACCAAACATCATACATGGGAAGAAACCTGACATGTACATTCCGAGGCTCCATGAAACATCCTTTGATGTCTCGCCTGCCCAGAAATGAGAGAGGTCTCCAAGTCCGATAGTATCGAACCAGAATACGTTGTTTAATGCGTGGTGTAATCCTGTAGGGATTAACAGACGGTTCAGGAATGCATAGATACCTGCGCCGACTACGTCAAGACCAACGATTGCTTTACCGATAGCTACAAGAGCACCGAAAAGTAATGGCCATACGAACAGTAATACTACAGATACAAGGATTGAAACAACACCTGCGATAATTGCTACGCAACGCTTGCCACTGAAGAATGACAGCCAGTCAGGAAGCTTTGTATCCTTAAATCTGTTGTAACACAAAGAACCAATAACACCGGCTAAGATACCGATAAATGGGTTTGCAATCTTGTCGAATGCAAGTGTCTTTGTAGCGCTGTCAGCGATAGATGGCATGATAGTTGTAACAAAGCCTGTAGACAGGAGTGTTGTCATCATCAGCCATGAAGCTAAAGCTGCAATACCGCCGGTACCGTCGTTCTTTTCCGACATACCAACACCAACGCCGATTACAAAAAGGATGGCCATGTTGTCAATCAAAGCGCCCCCTGCTTTAACTAAAAACAGACCTATTAAATTACGCACTCCCTCGATGTCACCACCCTGCATGGTTGCAGGACATAAAAAATATCCAATACCCATGAGGATACCACAGATAGGAAGTACTGCTACGGGAAGCATTAAAGCTTTACCCAGTTTTTGAAGAAATTTCATAAATTTCCCCTCCTTTACATTATGTATACTAAACTGGAGATACTCCAATAAAGTTCGTTATTATTATATTCAAATCTACGTGAGACTTAAAATCTCATCACCGGCGGATACATCCCCCTCTTTGAGCATCTTTATCTCACTATAATCAGCAGTGTTGCCAATTAAAACCGGAGTGATGACATTAAGATCTGCTGCCTTAATCTGTTCCAGGTCAGCCTCCATCAAAAGGTCGCCCTTCTTCACCTGATCACCAACGGAAATATGTGATTTAAAAGGACCACCCTTTAGTACCACTGTATCCAGACCAATGTGCAAAAGCAACTCGACTCCCTGAGTGGTCGTCATGGTAAAAGCATGCAACGTATCAAATACAGCTGTCACCTCACCATCCGCCGGAGCGTAAAACCTGCCCTCAGAAGGAATCACGGCCACGCCGTCTCCCAATATCTTCTCAGAAAAGGTAGGATCCGGAACCTCTGTAATAGGAACCACTCTGCCGTTGCACGGAGAACAGATCACCTTTCCCTTTGACTTATTCTTGAAAAACCCTAACATGATATCTCCTTTCCGTCGATATACACACTCACAATATCCAAATCATCATTGAGAAGCACAAAATCTGCTCTCTTTCCTGCAGAAATGCTGCCTGCTTCATCATAGATGCCAATCTCCTTAGCCGGATTGGCTGTAGCACACATAATAGCCTCCTCAAGCTGAATACCTGCCTGCCTTACTGTGAAACGCATACAATCCATCAGATTGGTTGCCGAGCCTGCAATTGTCCCATCATGGAGTGTGGCAAGCGGACCTCTGACCGTCACTGCCTGTCCACCGAGTGTATACTCGCCATCCTCAAGCCCTGTGGCTCTCATGCTGTCACTTATTAAAATCATGCGCTTCGCACCAAACATGGCAAATGTCGCTCTGATAACCGACGGATGAATATGCACACCGTCACAAATGAGCTCTGCATGACACTTTTCTGAATCTCTCACAGCCCCGATAACTCCGGGATCCCTGTGATGAAGCGGTGGCATCGCATTATACAAATGTGTAGCATGGCTTGCACCATGCTCAATAGCCTCTACTGCGGTGTCATAATCAGCCGCTGTGTGTGCTATTGAAACCACAACACTTCCTCTTACCCTGTCTATAAAATCAATCGCTCCCGGCTCCTCCGGAGCAATATCTACAAGCTTTATCAAGCCATGGGCCGCATCCTGAAGCTCACAGAAATAATCATAATCACATCGCATGATATTCTCTGCCGCCTGTGCGCCCTTTTTAGAAGGACTGATAAAAGGTCCCTCCATATTGATACCTACAAGATGTGCACCACCATGATAATTATAATCACCGGCATTTTTCATGACACTCAAAAGCTCATCCTTTTGAATAGTCATAGTAGCCGGACACACGCTCGTCACTCCGATAGAAGCCTCGTATGCTGTAATCACATCAAGTGCCTCTTTGGTGCCGTCACACATGTCAGCCCCCTTGCACCCATGAAAATGAATATCCACAAGTCCCGGTATCATAGTAAGCCCCGATGCATCTATAATCTCCTGCTGTGTGCTGTCAGCAGCTGCGCCCGTGTCAGCTGTTTTCTCCAAAACGCTGTCAAAACGTCCATCCTTAACGACAACATCACCATGCACAAAATTGCCATCCTCTGTAAATACCCTTGCATTTTTTATTATCATATATATGCACCTTCTCAACTAAAAAAGATCTACAGCCTGCTCAGTGCAGCCTCATCCGCTACGAGAGTAACATCATTGTGCAGCTGCAATACAGAAGCCGGCACCTGTGGTGTAATCGGTCCAAAGAAAGCCTTGTGCACAATCTCTGCCTTATCCTCACCACTTGCCACTATAAGAATCTTCTTAGCCTGCATGATGGTCTTGATGCCCATTGTATAAGCCTGTTTCGGAACATCATCAGCCGATGCAAAGAAGCGCTTATTGGCCTCAATAGTAGACTCTGTCAGATTCACACAGTGTACCTGCTTGTCAAAAGACTCACCCGGCTCATTAAAACCGATATGACCATTGTGTCCGATACCAAGAAGCTGTAAATCAACACCGCCAAGAGACTGAATCAGCTCTGTATAGCGCTTGCACTCCTTCTGTGAATCCGGCTCCATGCCGTTTGGCAGGTGAGTATTCTCAACCGGAATATTCACATGATCAAACAAATTCTGATGCATAAAATAATAGTAGCTCTGGTCATTCTCACGGCTTAATCCCTTGTACTCATCAAGGTTCACCGTCATAACCTCTGAGAAGTCCAAATCCCCCTTCTTGAACCACTCAACGAGCTGCTTATACAAGCCGATAGGTGTAGAGCCTGTAGCCAGTCCCAATACACAATTAGGCTTCATAATCACCTGTGCGGATACAATATTTGCAGCCTTTCTGCTCATATCTGCATAATCCTTAGCATGATATATTCTCATGAAAAATCCCCCCAATTCGTAAAATATACCCAATACTATCTGCACAACCTTCAAATGTGTTGCTTGATTGCATATATGCATTTTACCTTATATAGGACATTTTGTCCAGTACTTTTTGTCATATTTTGCACATTTTATAAAAAAAATATTAAATTTTAATGCGGTGAAGTGGTAAAATTGCATAAAAATTCACTTCAAGAGAGTTCTTTCACCGTACATGAATATTGCTTGCTTTTCTTAGTTATAGTTCAAAGTTAAGATTAATTACATTACAGAACAATAACCCTTATAGTATCATCTCCAAGAGTAAAAAATAATCCAATAGACTTGTTAACCATCGTTCTTTCATACTCTTTTTGAGAACACATAGCATATAAGGTAACATTATCATCAATTTTTGCAGCCACAAATCTATTTCTTGACCTATTGATTAAATCCTTGCTTTTCACAGACTGCTTTTCTGTAATTACAGCTCTTCGTACACTAAGCGAATCAATTTTAATATTTCTCAATTTTCTGATATTTTTCATACAAAGTATAGCTATATATATAAATAATACTACAAATAATATATCCCATATTATATCTACTGAAATACTATTCATAAACTCTTTTGTCAAATAAGATATCATTATTACTAACAGCAATAAGACTACCGCTAATAGGAAAACCCATTGTATAATCTTATTGTTTCTATATTTATATATACGATTCAACTCATCCTTTGATAATGCTGTTTTCTGTGTAAATTCTTTTTGTCTCATTCCCTTTTACTTCTAATCTTTGCAATACCTTATTGGTTTTTATTTTAAAAGATAATGCCATTCATACTGCATATTTTCAATATGTACCACTTTCACATCAACACATTCAAACTTCTTTTCATCAAAGATAGCATAATTAACTCCGCCCTCTGACAAGGTACTTTTATATCTAATGCCATCATATCCCAGATGCTTAACAAAATCGCAAATGTACTGTGTAGGGATGTAGTCGAGTACACTATCAAATCGCCTCATCGGCATAGCAACCTCGTTTCCGATTTTTCTGATAATATCTATATTGATGGCAAACCATGTCATGTCAAAATCAGGAACTGAAAATGGTCCAATTTTATCAAACATAGTCAGATCAACGATTCTAATATCTTTAACCAGATTGAACGTTCCAAGAGAAACACGGTCATTATCCCGAGCTCTGACTTCGTGAAATGACGTATCCGTATCACTAGCCAAATACAAACATTGAATTCCTTCTGAGTTTGTCCTTCCTGACGTTGTAAAAGCAATCGGCGGTGCTCCCATTTTTCTTTGAGGATAGCCTTCATCATAGCTTTTTTCGTCACATATTCTGGAGCGGTATAAATTCAACGCTCCTGCCTGAAAATCAAAAACCATGTTTTCAAGCAATATCTTAAGCTGCTTAAGGTTGAATTGCTGAGAATGGAATCTGTTGACATGCTTAATGTTATAACAAAAATCAGACCAGCTATATGTCTTTAATATACATTTCTGTTCCATTTCATCGGAAGAAAAGAGCTCTCTAATAGTCACTTTCTCATCAAATAATTCAGGCTCATCATTATATCTTTGCTGACAGATTGCACGAATAATCTCCCGTATCCTATCAGCATCAACAGAAAATACATTCCAGCTACATAAAAAAGTACTAATGTATGCAACTCTGTCATCAGCTTCATCAACTCCCATATATTTGGCAACAGTGAATACATCGATAAGCTCTTCAATGTATTCCTTTAAATAGAAATCCTTGTCTGTATCATACACAAAACAGTTGTCCCTACCTGTTATATCACATCTCCCCAGTTTCTGTGCGCTCTCAATCATATAGCAGAGCTGTTCATCTTTAAAACACTCTGAACCAATTTGCATATTTATTATTTTCCCCCTAAATAATCACTAACCAACTCCAAATGATGCATTATAGAATACTTCTTTACAGTTCCCAATCCAGGATATTTGCCACTATTATAGCAATCATAAAAGCCCTTCATTCCCAACGTACTTTGAACATTATGCCTATTGCACCACTCCACCAGCTTCTCAAGAGCTTCACCGAATTTACCTGCCGGATCCTCGATTCCGGTATTTGAATCAGAGACAAAATGATGGATTCGTAATGCTTTATTCTCATCAAAATATATTATGTGTATTGCCACAGCAACCGGGGCAAATCCTGACTCATTAAATTCTTCCCCCACAACTGAATAATCAGAAAACCCAACCAGATCATCTTCTTCAAAGTAAATATTATTGTCTGTAAAGAATTCATCCTCATTATCCAGATAATCAACGTTGCGAACCTTTTTGTTAAAACAATCCTCTAATAATACTTTTGAATCCGGAACCATTCTTTTAAATGCCCTATCATCCGGAATCAAAGTAAATCTAGGCAACACACCATCATAAACATCCAAAAAATCATTTAGGCTATCCCTGTCACGATTTATTATCAGTTTATTCTCTTTATCATTATTGTCCGCCAAAAACACAGCACTTTCTTTATTCATGATATAAGCTTTAATCACTTTATTGCAGTTTTCAAGTAAATCTAATAAACTATTTGCCAGTTTAGAATTTTCTGTTCTCAGCCCCGATAGTTTATCAACAAAATCCCCAACCTCCGGATTCATAACTACAGCTATTTCCCTGTCTCTGCTCACAAAAGCCTCTATCGTCTTAAGTAAAGTAGCCGTCGGCTTTACCGGCTCAATAATAGGAATGATTGAACTATTAATACAATCATTTTCAATTAATTCCCTCAAGGCAATCAATTCAAACTGCCGTCCACGTAAATAAGGAAAATACATTCTACACCCCTCCATATGCCTCATTTAAAAAAACATCAATCTTCTCGTAATCCTCTTCCTTTAAGCCCATAAAATAAGCCAAAAATTTCAATTCATAAGGAATATTATCATACTCATCCTTGATTATATTACTTCTTCTCTTTAATATCTTCAAAACCTCACTATAGGATTCATCTATAGGAAGCTGTACAAATAACTTCCTGCATTCATTATAATATCTAAAATCAGAAGTCTCCGGCAACGCCCCATATTTGTCCATAATGACATTCTCATACTCTGATTTTCTTAGTAATCTAAATAAAACACCAGTATCTAATGCTTCACAATATCTCTCTGGCCGTTGTATAGTCTTAAGCACTCCTGACTTTTGCAAAGCATATATACCTACCGGTTTACCGATATTCTGAATCCTTGTTCGCACAGCCTCTACATTATCATTATATGTAACTACAGCAACATGATCAAATGCCTTATAATAATCATTAATCTGATTCTCTAACCGCTCCAGATTATCTAACTCTGTCTTTATTTCGTAAACAACAGCCTTTCCATTAATAAGTACAAAATCCGCCTTAGAATTCGCAATCGGTATCTCTGTCAGAGCCGTTGTTGTATTTACGCTATGCACGCCCAAAAGCAGCTTATTTAACAATGTATTCTTATAAAAATACTCATTTCTATAGTCTTGCTTAAGAACATGGTACATTTCACTCACAAGCTGCTTATTATTCTTTCCTACCGGCTGATCAATATATCTATTAATAACCTGTATATATGTCTTGTCCTGTCCTTCGCTATAACAATGATAAAAGGTGTTTTTGGAGAAAAAATTATTCAAAATATTCGTTTTACTTTTTTTCACATCTCCACCTCAACAAAAATCCGCTACACTTTTCTATAGTATAACGAATTTGTATCAAAAAAACAATTTATATTTTACCTCTTTTCCCTATATGCATTTCTTGCACTATCTTCCCAATGTATTTAGTAAATATAATATTCCTCTAGGTCCATGCAGGATTGTAAGATACCCAGACCTGATAAATGTCCATGGGTAATAGTATAGCTAAAAACCCAAAATACTAGTAAGTTCCTGCAAAATTTACCATATCCACTGATTACGTACCTCGTTTGCCTCATCAGATGATTTACAAATCTCGCGCCATTTTTCCACACCCTTACCGCAATTTACTGTCTTCCAATCAAATAGTCTAAAAGCCAGAGCCGCACAAGCCTGTCGAAGCTCAATACAATGCTTAATATCTTTCATAGCAGCATTATCGTAGTTAATTAATTCTGCCAAAAAAAACAGTAATCTATCTATTCTTTCAATTCCAATAGTATCTATAACCGTATTCTTCGTATATACCAGATTATGTAATATCCATATAGCAGAAAGCAGTCCCGGTTCTTTCCTAAGCTCAATTAATTTGACTATCTTTTCAAGTATTTCACTAGCATACCACCATTTTCTTCAAGATAAAAGGAAAATCAGAAAAATAATCTAAAAAAACCACCATCCTCGGTATAGCGAATTTATAATAAGATAGAGGACATCTCTGTCCCCTATCTCCTAGCGCGATTATTCAATTTCCATCGAATACTGCTTTGCTGCTTCATTATAAAGATATAACGCCTTTACTACATTATTCAGCTTCGTATTAGAGTTTTGTGAATTTAGTGCCTTATACATATATGTCATTGCACTATACTTCTGATTTAGCTCTTTTCCATTCACGCTGATTTTAACGTTATATGTATCACCAAGCGATGAAATGCTAATATCGGGGACTCTTACACACATGATATTTCCATCATACTCCGGTGCAACATTTTGTCCATTTACACTCACATTTATGTTATTCGCCATATTTTGGTCATTAATGCTATAATACAGCTTCAAATCTGTACCGGAATTCAGGACAAGACTGCCGCCTATGAATGAAACGCCAATATTGTTGTTGAATACAGCATAATTATAGTCTTTTGAAACTGTTGTATTAGTTGTTAATACAGGATCATTGGTCTTATTATATAATCCCTTATTGGCAAGAGCATCTGTTTTTTCATTAAAGTAAGTCTGAACATATCCGCCATAGTTCAGCATTGCTTTTATAAGTGGTGCTGATGACTTGTATTCGCTGCTTTCTGGCTCAGCTAGTATTTTACTTGCATAGTCATAAACCGAATATGAATATGTCTGTCCTGTCCAGTCATTGCAATGAAGCACCGCATTTACCTTTTTGGTCATTTCAGCAGCATTAACTCTATACTTAAATGAATAACAGTCGGTTCCGTTGTAATTTACCTTGTCTGCGTCCTTAAGATATACACGTGTGGATTTTTTGCTGCCATCCGTGGTAAATTCGACATATATATTATCTTTATCTATCAGTAACGAATCTGACAGTTGCATAACAAAGTTCAGTCCGATATCATCACTCAGGCTTAGCGAAAGGCCTTTCAGTTCACCAGAATAATCATCTTCTATCTTTTTGCCACAAATGCTGCAAATATATTTTCCGGATTTTTCATCTTTTACCCAGTTATGTATTCCGTCTGCAGTAGTTTTATTCAAATCAATTGTTTTTGAATTGTTACCATAATCGCTTTCTGAAAGTGAACTCATCACTTCACAATACAAGGTTTTATCTGATATACAAGCATATTCATCTGCTGTCAACTCAACACCGGCTGTACAAGTTTCCCCAATGTTTAAATGCTCTATCTCAGCTTCTTTTATTATATCATTTCCATTGCTATTAAAAGAAATAGCTACATTATCAGCATTTTGATAGCCATTATTTTTCAATGTACACTCAATACCGTAATCACCATTACACATATGCTTTACCTGCACATCGCATATTTCTATATCATTGTGTTTTATAACCGTTTCAGCCTTTGAATATATCTTTTTTCCATCAACAGACTGTATCTGAATATAGACGCTTTGCTCACCAAAATCTTTTGGAATGTGATATACTAATTTTTCTTCACGGGTTTCACCCACTTTAATACCTGTTGTTACTTTAGAATCCGCTAAAGTATTTCCGCTTTCATCATAAAGCACAACGTTATATGATGAAATATTTTCATTTCCGTTATTAGTTACATCATAATATAAGTCCAAATCCTTATCAGCCACTACATTATTCTCATCATAATATAAGTATGTTGATGCAAGCGAATAATTTTTTTCGCGTCCTATAATATTTAATGAATAGTTGCTTTCAGAAAGGTCTGAATTCAAAGTACACAAGGTTGTTGCAATATCTAAATTGCCATTTTCATCAATACATCCGTTGTAACTCTTTATATAGTCACTTTCAGACCTATAGATTAAGGTATCTCCCACTGTTCCATCTGAAATATCTCCGCTGTATAGTGCTGAACTGTGATCCTCATTTATTATCTCGTAAACAAGCTTTGTGCTGTTGCCATTTGTGATAATCTTATAATCTGTACCATATGGTAATTGACATTCAGATATTTTATCTGCTTTTAAAGTATTTAAAATATCATTTTCAACATAATATATTTTATCTCCAACAGATACTAATTTAACCTCCTGTGAAAGAGATTTTAATAATTCATCGTTGCCATTATCTGATTTATACAGTTCATAGCATCCCTTGTCTGTGTTATATAATTCCAGATAAAGCCGGCTGTCTATATATTCATAATCAGAGATAAAACTGTTTTCTTCACAAATCATATTATCAGCCCATTCAGAGCCATTATTTATGGTATTCATAAGATTTAAAGTATCTGAATTGCCCGCGAGATAATCAGATGGATATTCCACATAAGTTACTTTTAGCTGACTATCATTCTTTGTAATTGTAAAATTATCTTCATATGAATTATTGTCATCTCTTACCTTTTCCGGGGTAGAAAAAGTACTGCCATCAAATTTGGTCACATACGGATCTATATTTCGTACGACATCCGAATATTCCGTGTCATCTCCAAAAATCATATTTCCCTTTTGGAAAACAACATATACAGTGTTATCGTTTTCTACATAATAAGAGAATTCTCCATCAAAGCAGCCATCATCACATACTTCTTCCGGATTTGACCAGTTACTGCCATCATAAACAGAGTACATTAATGTGGTGCGGTTATTGTTACTTTTCTGCCTACTGTCATCAAGCCATAATAGTAATTTTCTATTGTTACTCAAAGATATCAGCCTAGCCTCATTCTGACTGTAAACGTTTTGTTCACTAAAATCTGTACCGGACAGCTTAGTACTCTGCGCCCCTACTATTCGTTCTGTGCCGGATGCCGTACACAGCATTTCATCTGTAGAATTATATGATGCGATTTCTGTATCATTATTATTTTTAAATTCCGGATATATCTGACAATCGAGATAATTCCAGGTGTTATTGTAAACCTCTATAATTCCGGCAAGTGCTGTTGCCTTAAGTGAAATATCACCTGTCATATCAACAGTAAATTTGGGATCAGTATTGGCTACTGTTGCTGAAAGTTCTGCATCTATCATGCCTTCAACTTTTGCAATGACCGGAATCTGTCCAGTTACTTTTGCTGATGCCTTAGCCGCAAGCTCCAGTGATGCAATTAGCTCAGGAACATTATCATTTACCTGAACTTTCAGGGTTCCTTCTTCAGATACCCCTAATCCTAATGATATATATACCCATGGAGCCACTACAGGAGAAGAGAATTTGGTATCGACAGATACTTTCTCAATTATTCCACCTTCCTTGAATGATAACCGGCTATCATCACTATATGAAAACTCCATAAAGCCGGTGATTTTCATATCTGCATTGACAAACATATCACACTTTAAGTGATTTAGCTCTGATTTCATCTTTTCAAAGTTATTCCATGTTGCCCTTGAAGTCTTTGCATCTAAACCTGTCAGATCTTTATACATTTTTTTGACAGACTGATACTGCTGTCCCCATGACGTACTATTAACATTGGTCGTCTGTTTTATCTCTGACTTTCCATCCTTTGACGCACCAAGTAACACTTTCACCGTCTTACTAGCAGTGTCAATAACTGCCTGATAATTCAAATTAGACAGAGGCATTCCTGCCGCAAAATCCATGTTTAGTGGTGTAAAAGTATATTTCTTGTCTTTCATGGTAAAATCCATAGAAATACTGTCAATTTTACCATCTGCCCATTTTTGGTCCTTTAATGTCTTTTTTAAGAAAGCATTTACTGCCTTTGCTGTTGCTTTAAGAGTTACAGAAGAATCAATACTTGTATCTTTAGGAAATATAACTTTATATGGTGTTAACTGTTCATCTTTTGTACCATTTCCTACTTGACCATCACCATTATATCCCCAACAGTATAAATCTCCATTTTCAGTCACAACAGCATTCATATTGCAGACAGTTCCAGTATATTTTATTTCTTTTACCTTAGTTAATGTTTTATATGGCATCAATTGTATTTCTTCTGTACCATTTCCCACTTGCCCATAGCCATTATATCCCCAACAGTATAAGTCTCCACCTTTTGTTATTGCTAAACTTGTATTCCATCCACCCGCAAATTCATCTACATTCTCCAATACCTTTACAGGTAACGTCTGATTATCCTCTGTACCATTTCCTATCTCTCCTGAATTATTTAGCCCCCAACAATATAAATCCCCATTTTCTGTTAATGCCCTACTTGTACCATTACTCCTCGAAAATTCTTTTACTTTTTCTAATACTTTAACTGGTCTCATTTGATCATCATATGTACCATTTCCTATTTGTCCATAGTTGTTAACCCCCCAACAATACAAGTCTCCATTTTCTGTCAGTGCCATTTGACTACGAATATCAAATTTTTTAACATTTTCTAGTACTTTTACCGGTCTAGACTGATAATTATTCGTTGTACCGTTTCCTATTTCGCAATCAAAGTTAGCCCCCCAACAATATAAATCGCCATTTTCTGCTAGTGCTGCACTATTCCATAACGCATGATAAAATTCTTGAATATTTTTTAATACCTTTACCGGTTTAGTCTGCTTATCATATGATGAACCATTTCCTACTTCTCCATAATTGTTACATCCCCAACAATACAAATCTCCATTTTCCATAATAGCTGCACTCATATGATAATCATTATAAGCTTTCTTAACGTTTTCTAAAACTTTTACTGGTACATCTGAGTCGATTGTAGTTCCATTTCCGTATTCACCCTCATCATTACATCCCCAAAAATACAAACCGCCATCTTCGGTTAGTGCACATCCTGTATTGCTTGCAAGAGAATAGTTCTTTACCTTCTCTAAAATTTTCACGGGTATACTTGAACTATAACCACATCCTAATTGACCGTAATTATCAATTCCCCAACAATATAAATCGCCATTTTTTTTAATAGCTGCATTTACCTCCAAAAAGCTAAAACACTCTCGTACATTATCCAAAAGTTTTACTGGTAATGTTTTGTCTACATATGTGTCATTTCCTATTTGTCGAGGAGTGTTATATCCCCAACAATATAAATCTCCGTCTGTGGTTATTGCTACGGATGTATTACCATTGTTAGAATAAGATTTTATCTTTACACCATCGCAGATATTTGCTCTACTCTCTATTCCCGAAGCTTGTACTATCGCAACAGGTATATTTGAAGTAATAAACAACATTATTACCAATATAACAGATAACACTTTAAATTTTCTTTTCATATTTTTAATTCTCCCTAAAATTATCAAAATTAACTTAGAATAACATCCATTTTTATGTAGTTTTTTTATTATAGTTCTATATTACTATTTCTCTTTAAACAATGCAATATAAATTAAGATAGAGAACATCGCTGTTCTCTATCTCATCGTGCTATTATTCAATTTCCCATACAATTGCTAAAGATGTGTTCCTCAAATTTATTAATTCGAAAAGATAATTATAAAGCTTATCTATTTTCCGTCGTTGAATACTCAATAGCCTTCTGACTATACCAATACAACGCTTTGCTGAGATTTATAAGCTTTGCATTTCCTGAATCCATAGATTTCTTTATATAAATATACGGGCTTGTTGAAACAGACATACTCTGACTGCTGTTTTGCTTATTAGTTATCTGTACCACAAAATTATCATCCAGTTCAGTAGCATTTAAGTCATTAATAGTAATACAAATCATATTTCCGTTTATGGATTTACTAACCTGCTTCTTACAATCTTTGATCGAAATATCATATTTCTTCTCAATCTCTTTAAGAGAAAGGCTATTTTTATTTTCAAAATACAGTTTCATTCCTGTATCTGACTTGCATACTAATGAAGCTCCATAGTATTTGAAATCATTGTTTTCAAGAACGCCGCTTTCCTTATTGGTTATAGCTTTCTTAATATCCTGTGCCAAAATCGAATCCGCTTTTTTTATCTCAGCGTCCGATAAAGCACTGTTAACTAATGAATCTGTCTTATATCCAAAATATAGCTGTGCCCTTGACCCATAATTCAGTATAGCTGATGCAATGTCTGTAGCCTTGCCATACTCTTCTTTTTTATCTTTGTTTTGAACTATGGTATTTAGATAATCTTTAACCGAATACTGCGTAAGAGCATATGATTTATCCTTATAATGTAGTGTTGCCGTAACTTTGTCACCAATCTGAGCTACAGGAACTTCACATATATAAACATAATGCCCATTCGATATTTCTCGCTGTTTTACCTTTTGTATTCTATCACCGACTTTAAACTCGATGTACGCATCGGTATCATTTGCTGCTTCTTTGGACAAATCAATATAATATTTCAAATCGAAATTTCCATTGATAACAACCTGATATCCATACACCGTATATAAAGCTTCCTTTATTTCAAAATTTTTAGAAACTGTACCTGAATATATTCCGGTGCCTTTTATTGTAACGGTAGCTGTACCTGCTTTTACGTTATTTGAATACTCCACAGTATAATCTGTGCCTTGTTGTAACGTAGCATATCCATATTTTACTGTTACATCCGGTTTCTTCTCTTTGCCATCATATATATAATTATTATTTGATAAAGTAACATTTGCCGTGCCTAGCTTTATCGTGTCCTCTTTATAAACATTAAACTCCTGAGCAGTTGTTCCGTTTGGCTCCCATAGCTGTGCATTTGTACCAGCGTCCGAACCATCATTAGAAACATCTAAACATAATCCAGTAGCATTCTTTGGAATTAAGACCTTTCCATTTTTTCCCAAGGTCAAATACCATCTCTGATTACTATCACCTGTATAATCATAGCAATATACGTTAGCTCCTTTTTGATCACTAAATTCCTCAACATCAAGATATTTTCCATCAAATAGAGACTGTATGGTATATGTACCATCTTTCATTAGTCTGAAATGCCATATATCGCTTCCTTCTGCTTCACCCTCTCCACCAACTTCTAAATTAGGATTTTTGTTTACAAGAGTACTCCATGTACTTGCTTTGATTATATTTGCATAAAAATCATCTCCAAAATTAATGAAGTTTGGAATTTTCGACTGTGTATATATACTAAATTCCTGGGCTGCCACTCCCGCCTGAGCCCATATTTGTGCATTTGTTCCTACTGCTGAGCCATTATTAGATATATCTAGGCACGATCCTGTTGCGTTTTTAGGAATTAATATTTTTCCACTAGAGCCATTCTTTATATACCATCTTTGGTTATTTTCTCCTGTATAATCGCTAAAGCCCACATTCTGACCATTTTTATTTCCACCATCAGAAACATCGAGATATTTTCCATCTTCAAGTGACTTAATTATATATGAGCCATCACTCTGTCTTACGAATTCATAATACTCGTTTGCATTTCCCACTTCCTTACCTATGCAGGCATTTGTGTTATCATTAACCACATGACTCCATGAATCAACTTTAATTATATTAGCTATAAAATTTGTACCTATATCAAGATAATTTACCCTAAAGGTCACAGAGTTCTGCTTACTACTGCTATCATTATAAGCCGTTATATAGGCAGTATACTCTCCCTCTCCCAGATTATTTAATGTATACTCCGAGCTTCCTGAAACCTGAGTTGTAACAATTTGTTCCCCCTTATACCAGACTGAAAACCAATATCCTGTTGCATTATCTACACTGTTCCAGGTTAATGTTGCCGAATTTCCTACCGTATAGCTGTCACTGTTTTTCCAAATGGATGGTGTAGTTGTGACAGGATCTATTTCCGGTGTAACATTTTTACGACTCAAATAAGATGCTGGATTTTTTGCATATCCTGTTGAATTACCACCTATTCTAAGTTCAAAATGTAAATGGGGTCCAGTTACATTTCCTGCCGAACCAGTTTTTGCAATGTTTTGTCCTTGTTTTACAGTATCTCCTACTTTAACTTTAAGGCTTTCTGTTGATAAATGCGCATATAACGAATATACATTAGTCCCATGTCTAATAATAATCCAATTAGCATATGAGCCTTTTCCATTTTTGTTTAATTTGGTTGCAGGACAGTTTGCCCCTTTCGAACATTTCGGGTAACCATCTGATCTATGTGACCCTGTACATCCTGAATCCGTTGCCGTTACCACAGTTCCATCAGCTACAGCATATACATCATGTCCAATACTGCAAGCAAAATCACAGCCAGTATGTCCACTATACGAACCAAAACCGCTAGATATTCCAATTGACTTATCGACTGGCCACGTGTAATTAGCAGCCAACACAATATTTGGTGGCATAATAATTTCAACGCAACTCAAAACAATCACTATTGACATTAATACACTAAATATTCTCTTCATAAGCAATTCCTTTCTTGAACACTACTTTTCATACTCCCTTGCAGCCTGTCCATAAGTCCACATTGCTTTGCACAGATTCTGCAACCTGCTATCACCAGACTCCAATGCCTTTTTCACATACACATATGGACTTGTCTCCACAATAACTGAACCGTGATCCGATACCAGGTTTACTCCATATACATTACCAAGCTCTGCTGGTTTTATGCCTTTTATCTTTATCCAGAAAACGCTTCCGTCAACACCGGTATCGTAGTCATGCTTGTTTTTGTCGAGCATGCTGACATCATATCTACTCTTTATCTGCTTCTCTGTTAGCTTATTCTTATTGTTAAAATACAGCTTTAATGAGGTATCTGATTCACATATAAGTGATGAGCCCATATACTCTAAATCTTTATTGCTAAAAAGCCCCTGCTCACTATATGTAATAGATTTTATTATATCCTCACTCTTTATCGTTGCAGTATTGTCATCTTTTAATATGGCATTTGCAAGATTAGTTTTGTCCTCACCAAAATATATCTGAGAATAGGCTCCATAGTTCAGCATTGCCTTTACGAGAGGAAGTGCCTTTTTACACTCAGCATCAGTATCGGCTTTCTTAATCATTTCATTTGCGTAATCCATAACTGAACATATATAAGCACTGCTTTCTGTTCCATCTGATTTTAAAATTTTAAATGAAAGCTTTCCGGACATCTTTGCTGCAGGTATCATACTGACTATTTTTTTTACCGATTTGTCCTGATACGTTGTTGTCTCATATGACGAAATCGGCTTCTTAATGACCTTTCCATCCGAATTTGTAATAATCATCATTGCACCATCATCACTCAGCACATCATCGGATATCTGCATGTAAATATTAAATCCAATATTATCACTCAGACTGAGCGAACTGGCAACAGGTGTCAGCTTTGGTTGTACCGAATCATATTCACATAACACAAATCTGCCAGCTTCATTCTGCACATCATCCCAGTTACCTGATGAATACATCTGAAGATAATTCTGCGAAGTTCCACCATTAGGCTCGTTTGGTTTCCAGTTACTGTATGTAAACGGTTCACCTGTAATCCAAGACCATGTTCCCTCATTTGCTGTATCAGAACCTCCAAGCCATATACTCTGCTGGTAATCGGTTGAAAGGTTACGGCATCTCATGCCATTAACAAATTCATTCTCTTTCTCATCTGAAATAGTAACAAGATGTCCTCCCTTTTTCTCACAAAAGAGCTTAGCCGACTCCCAGGTCATTGATTCATTATAGAGCTCATATTTATGTCCTTTAAAATACGACGTCTCAACCGATTTACTCATGTTGTCATCACTGTGGCTGACTTTTATCACATCAAACTTTTGTGGTCCCCAGTCATTTCCCTTATCCCATAGTGCCACATTGTATGGAGCAGTTGACTGCATATCCATTACCCTGGTATTACTGATTAAAGGTTTGATATAAAAAGCATTGTCCATTTCATAGAAATAGAACTGCTGATTCCTGTTGCCTGTATATTCATTATACGAAAGAAAATTGGTCTTATTGGCATCATTTGAATTTTCTACATCAATATATGAACCATCCAATGTATTCTGAATAACGTAGGCTCCATTTGACTGTCTCATAAATTTCCATATTTGACTGTCATCAGCTGTTGCCGCAGCGCCTGCTACATTACCACTTTGATTTGTTACATATAAATTTGTTCCCTGACACCTGAGCTGTGCATAAAATTCATCTCCCAGTCCGTATGGAATATAATCGCCCATGCCAACCATGTCAAACCTGTATTTCTGCTGTCCAGCATTCCTTGAAAGGTTGTAGCATGCCACATTATATGGCTCTCCTGCTCCCATATCCACGACAAGAGTTTTGGTATTTGCCGGTCGGATATAAAATGCATCATCCAGATAATATATATTAAACCTTTGATTCCACTTTCCTGTTGACTCCCATGCATGCACATCAGTTCCTGCTGGTGGATCATCAATATACGAAACATCCATCATGAGTCCATCTAGCTGACTCATTATGGTATATGAACCATCTGAATACTTATTAAAAAACCATATCTGATTATTATATCCACTCTCAGGGGTTCCAACGATTTTGCTATCTTTGTTTGTAATATAGCATCCGGTTCCTATGTTCTGAATCCTTGCTGAAAATTTATCTCCAAAATTACATTTTTCAGCTACAACAAAATATACCCTGTATGTATCAACATATCCCGCACTATTTGCAACCGTCATATAAGCTGAATACTCTCCTGCTCCAAGCCTGTCAGCTGAAATAGTATACGTACTTCCACAACCTTCTGTCACAACACGACCAACACCGGTCTTGTCAATTCCTATTGTATAATTGTCTGCTCCCGATGCCACAGCAGTGAATGATACCGTCTCAGACAAATCAAATAGGTAATGGTCTACCCAGAAGTTGGAGTAGGTTGGGGGATTTGTTACTGGTGTAACATTTTCACGACTCAAATAAGATGCTGGATTTTTTGCATAACCTGTTGAATTACCTCCTATTCTAAGTTCAAAATGTAAATGGGGTCCAGTTACATTTCCTGCCGAACCAGTTTTTGCAATGTTTTGTCCTTGTTTTACAGTATCTCCTACTTTAACTTTAAGGCTTTCTGTTGATAAATGCGCATATAACGAATATACATTAGTCCCATGTCTAATAATAATCCAATTAGCATATGAGCCTTTTCCATTTTTGTTTAATTTGGTTGCAGGACAGTTTGCCCCTTTCGAACATTTCGGGTAACCATCTGATCTATGTGACCCTGTACATCCTGAATCCGTTGCCGTTACCACAGTTCCATCAGCTACAGCATATACATCATGTCCAATACTGCAAGCAAAATCACAGCCAGTATGTCCACTATACGAACCAAAACCGCTAGATATTCCAATTGACTTATCGACTGGCCACGTGTAATTTACAGCTAACACAATATTTGGTGGCATAATAAATACAACGCAACTCAAAACAACCACTATTGACATTAGTACACTAACTATTCTCTTCATAAACAATTCCTTTCCTCAAAATCATCACTTTCCATAATCCTTCACTGCCTGTCCATACATCCACATGGCCTTGCTCAAATTTTCCAACTTTACATCTTCCGATAACAATGCCTTTTTTATATATACACTCGGACTTGTTTCAACGATAACTGAACCATCATCCGATAAAATTCTTACTGAATACATCTCCTCCAGTTCTTTTGGTCTTAAATCTTTAACCTTAATCCATAAAATATTGCCATCCGTTCCTACATCAAATCCATGCGTATTCTTGTTTGCCACAGATATATCATATTGATTTTCTATCTGTTTCATCGTAAGTCGGCTCTTATTGACAAAATACAGTTTTAAATCAGTACAAGAATCACACACCAGTGATGAACCTATATATTCAAAATCTTTGTTACTGAACAGCCCATTTTCTTGACCTTGAATAGACTTAATCACTGTATCGCTATCTGTCTTTTCTACGGTATTATCAGTTAGTTTTTTATTCGCCAGGTCTGCTGTGTCTACCCCGAAGTAAATCTGTGAATATGCCCCATAATTTAATAGAGCCTCGGCAATATTCTTTTGGTTTGCATCAATTGATTTATCAGTACTATTTATAAGCGCATACAAATAATCACTTGTTGAAAATGAAAACACATTAGTCTGAGTATCGTCACTCTTTATTACACTTACCTTGATTTTCTTAGTCAGTTTTGCAGGTACTGTATCAAATGTAATTTTCTTTACATTCTCATTATTATAGGTTGTTGACATATAATTTGAAAGAGGCACTTCTATATAAGAATTATCAGCATATGTAAATCTGACTTTTGCCCCATCATCTTCTAATATATCATCTGAAAAGGAAGCATACATGTTAACTCCTATGTTTTCCTTCAATGATACCGAACATCCTTTTACTGTAAGCAGATTCTCTGGTTCTTTTATAGGTATTAAACGCCATTTTTCACTGGCGCCTCCATGTCCAAAATATGTATCTATATTGGCATCATTCACAGCCACTCCACCGTATACATCCAGATATAATCCATTGCATTTTGAAACGATATAGTAATATCCATCTCCAGCAGGCTTAACAACCCATTTCTGATTATCACTGTTTTTCCAAGGATACTGTTCTACATTCGCACCACTTGACTGTTCTGAATTATAAACATCAAGCGCCATTCCACTGTGTCTTGCGATGATTTTATAATATCCATCACCTTGATATTCAAAATTAAACACCTGGTTCCTATGATTTTCATTTGCATAAAGCAATGCATTAGCACATACATCTTTTGATGCTTCAGAAATTGAAATAACACTTGAATCGTCCAAAGCAGTACATATCTGATATTTTCCATCAGCAACAGACTGCTCACCTGCTGGAATCAGTTTCCATTTTTCACTGGTTCCTCCATGTCCCGTATATGTATCAATATTGACATCATTCGACGCTACACCTCCATACACATCCATATACAAACTATTTGATTTTGATATAATGTAAAAATATCCATCACCTGCATCTTTTACTACCCACTGCTGATTATCACCATTATTCCAATAGTACTGCTGAACGTTTGCTCCTGCTTCCATCTTTTCCCAATAAACATCCAGCACCTTTCCGCTATGTTTTGCAGTTATTTTATAATATCCATTTCCCAAATATTCAAAATCAAAATACTGATTATCATGTCTCTCGTTTGCATATAACAATACATTTGCCTCATCATCCGTTGATGCGCCTGAAATAGATATAACAGATGAATTGTCCAAAGCAGAGCATATCTGATATCTACCGTTTGGAATCGTCTGCTCGCCAGAAACATAATTTACCCTAAAGGTCACAGAGCCCTGCTTACTGCTGCTATCATTATAAGCCGTTATATAGGCAGTATACTCTCCCTCTCCCAGATTATTTAATGTATACTCCGAGCTTCCTGAAACCTGAGTTGTAACAATTTGTTCCCCCTTATACCAGACTGAAAACCAATATCCTGTTGCATTATCTACACTGTTCCAGGTTAGTGTTGCCGAATTTCCTACCGTATAGCTGTCACTGTTTTTCCAGATGGATGGTGTAGTTGTGACAGTATTTGGAACCGGATTTACTTTAGTTAAATAATTTCTTGGATTCTTTGCATAATTAGTAGAATTTCCACCTACTCTTATTTCAAAATGTAAATGAGGACCCGTAGATTTTCCTGACGTTCCTGTTTTAGCAATTAATTGACCTTGCCGTACTCTATCACCAGATTTAACCTTAAAAGTTCCAGTTGACAGATGTGCATAAAATGAATACACTCCATTACCATGATCTATACATATTCTATTTGCATAAGAGCCTTTCCCATCACTGCTCGCTTTTGCTGCCGGACAACTACTTCCTTTTGAACACGCTGGTGTTCCTCCATAATGAGATCCTGTACACCCATAGTCCGTTGCTATAACTACAGTTCCATCCGCAATTGCATAAACATCATTTCCTAATGAACACGAAAAATCGCATCCAGTATGTTGTGTCTTATAATTACTTCCAGTAAACTCTCTACTAATATTAATGGAAGTCTTCAATGGCCACGTATAATTTGCAGCTAACACTATATTTGGCGGCATAATAAATACAACGCAACTCAAAACAACCACTATTGACATTAGTACACTAACTATTCTCTTCATAAGCAATTCCTCCAAATCACTCTATAATCATTATGCCCTTTAGTACTATATTATTTTATCATTATTTTTCTGAAAATTATATATATAAAGTTCAACATTTTATTAGTTATTTCTTACAAAAAGAATCCGCCAACCATTGCCATATAACCATAGTTGAGCGGACTCTAATTTTAATCACCCTTTATTTCATTGATTTTATTGTCCGATATACTCTAATGTAGCCTTATTATACAAATACATAGCCTTACACATATTCTGTAAATTCATATCATCCTGCTTCATTGCTTTCTTTATATAGCATATTGGTGATACCGTTCCACTTTGTGTTCCGGCATCACTTGTAAATTCAACGGTATAATCTGAGCTAAGTTTTACCGGTCCAAGATTCTTTATCTTAATCCAGAACAGATTTCCTTCTACCTGCATCTCACAGTCATCATCCGGAATAACATTCCCCTCAGAATCATATACCTTGATTGCATATTTTTCTTTTATCTGGTCAAGTGTCAGATTGTTTTTGTTCTGGAAATACAGCTTCATGCTTGTTTCACTCTCACATATCAAAGATATATTCTGATATATCAGTTCTTCATTACCAAGTGTTCCAGTTTCTTCATTTTTTATGGCATTGAATACGCTATCACATGATGTCTGCTCTACATTACCTTCCGTCAGCTTTAAGTTTGATACCCTGTCATAGTTTGCAAGATTTGATGCATCAACTCCGAAGAAAAGCTGAGAGTATGCACCATAATCAAGCATCGCTTTCACAAGCGGTAATGCCTTCTGATACTCTGTTTCGGTTGTAGCATACTTTATATAGTCCTTTGCATATTCATATATTGAATAAGTAAAGCATTCACTCTCTTTTCCATCTGAGCCAACTATCTTCATTGTCACAGAGCGTGTGATGTATGCCGGAACCATTTTTGTATTAATCACAACAGTATTTACTCCATTATATGAAGCTTTCTTAAACTCTGATAAAGGCTGCTGTGTGACTGTCCCATCAGCTAGTGTGAACACAGCATTAGCTCCTGCATCACTTAAGAATTTCTCTGGAACATATGTATACATGTTCAATGAAATCATATCACTAAGTCCAACTGAATATCCAACCACCTTTGTATTGTCCGAACCCTCAACCTTTACATTGACACTTGCTGATTTGGTCGGGTCTGCAACACTCGTTGCAGTCACAATAAGTGTAGCTGCCTTTTCATCTTCTCCTACTGTAAGCACACCTTCCTGTGAAATTGATGTAGCCTTACTCGTGTTATTTGACACACTCCATGTCACAGCATCCGATGAAAGATTAATTCCAACAATATGTGCCTCAAATGACAGACTGCCACCGCACTTTACAACAATAGCAACCTGATCCACACCGGAATCAATAATAATGTGAACTATCTGTATCTTTGCTGAAGCACTCACCTTATTGTTTACGGCAGATGTCGCAACTACACTGATATTATCAGCGCTCTCATCCTTGCCTACAGTAAGTGTACCATCTTTGGCAACTTTTGTATCTGCAGACTGCTGACCTGTAACAGACCATACAACTTCCTGTGATATATCATTTTCTCCCAGTACTGCTGCTGAGAACTTGTGTGTATCTCCAGGACACATGCTGGCCGTGTTTGCAGAAAGTCTGACAGCATCCACTCTAGGTAACCTCTTTGTAATGTTCACGGTCTGGCTTGCTGTTTTTGAGCTGTCCTCTGCCGATACAGCCTTTATAACAATATTTGAAGCAGCTTCATCCTTAGCAACACTCAACAATCCATTCTCGTCTATATGAGTGTCTGCTGATTTTGCTCCTGTAACAGACCATGTGACAGCCTGCGATGGACTGTTTACACCTGATACCTGGGCAGAATATTGAATCTGCTCTCCCTGGCAGACATCCTTTAGATCAGGTGATACAGTCACGTTGTCCACTTTAGTCTTTAAATATAGTTTGTTCCAACAATTATCTGTGACGAAATTGTAACCTGTGGATTTATCCTTTGTCAGATATAAATTGTTGATTTTGTTATTTGAACTATTATCTATCTGTATCTTCTGTACTTTATCACCATCAAGTTTTATAGTGTGGTTGCCTGTCGGGTTAAAACGCCAATACTCACTTTTAATTATAAAATCTTTTTTTATACAAATAATACCATCTGTCAAATCACCATTATTTGCGTCAAATTCAAACGTTCCTCCCACATTCACACAATCATTGGCATTTGTCATATTCAGCTCTGCATAACAGCCTGAGTAGCTTACATTTCCGGTAGAATCCACATTCTCATTTTCCATCCTATAGTCCCCGCTGACATCCACTGTTCCTCCTGCCACTGTCAGGGTATCACTTGACTGAATCAGATTTCCCTTCACCTGCAGTTTTCCTCCTCCGAGGTTTACA
>ERZ1026864.197-NODE-197-length-42748-cov-23.630595_pt1 | contig 42748 bp, 33 predicted proteins | sample MGYA00380162_ERZ1026864 | MGnify/ENA primary metagenome ERZ1026864 (study PRJEB33269, sample SAMEA4719798) | human gut metagenome | biome: human-associated habitat; feature: organic feature; material: feces | place: Cameroon | collected 2013-10 ... | reverse complement strand
CATCTTTACCGCCATGGACGCCTGCCTTGCGCAGGCGCAGTGATGCTGTAAACTATAAAAGCAAAAACTGCCGCACAGTTGTGCGGCAGTTTTTGCTTTTTACAGGGTGCTTTGCAGCCGTGCGCCGCTGGCGTACTGGGTGCGGCGGTCCATCTGGTTATCCAGCGGCTGGCCGGCGGCATAGCGCTTGAGGTTGTGCGCAAAGATATCCACGATGTTGTCCAGCGTCTTGGGCAGGCTGAAGCCGCCGGTGACATGGGGTGTGATGATCACGTTCGGTTCTGCCCACAGAGGATGCTCCGGCGGCAGCGGCTCGGGGTCGGTCACGTCCAGCCCTGCACCGGAAAGCCGCCCGCTGTGCACAGCCGCTGCCAGCGCCTCGCCGTCCACGGCAGTGCCACGCCCCACATTGAGCAGGATAGCACCGGGCTTGCAGAGCGCCAGCCGCTCGGCATTGAACAAGTGCAGCGTCTCCGGCGTGCCGGGCAAACTCAGCGCCACAAGATCGGCCTGCGGCAGTTCTGCGTCCAATGCGCCCTGCGCCACCACCCGGGTGCAGTAGTTCGGGCAGGGGGTATCCGGGTGCACCGTGCGGCGCACGCCTACCACCTCTGCCCCCAGCGCATACGCCCGCCGGGCAAAGTTCGAGCCGATATCGCCCATGCCCACGCAAAGCACCCGGCTGCCCGCAATGCTGCCCACAGAGTGGCCGGTGGGTGCCCAGCGGTGTTCCCGCTGGTTGTCCCGGTAGGTGGGCAGCTCCTTGAGCAGGCTGAGCCACATTGCCAGCATACACTCACTGATGGCAAGCCCGTAAGCGCCGGTAGCGTTGGTCACGATGCACTTCTCCGGCAGCACCCCCGGCTCCAGATAGTTATTGGGGCCCGCTGCGTTGGACTGGAACCACCCCAGATGGTCGTTCTGCCGGATCAGCGGCACCGGCAGATTGCCCAGCACGGCATCTGCCCACAGGGCATCCTCCACCGTGGCGGTGTCCGGGGTTGTAAAGCGATATGCAAAGCCCTGCACCGCCTCAATGCGGATCCTCTGCTCTGCGCTGATGGGCAGACAGACAAGGATATGTTTGGACATAATGGGGTCTCCTTCCCTCTTTTTTGTCTATCATACCGCAAACCGTGCGGCGGCACAAGGGGGCGGTTCTGTGCTTTCAGACGCATCCCGTAAAAGAACAATGTCGGGCAGCCCGAAAGCCGCCCGGCACCGCATTCTATTTTAGTCCAGTGCACGGATGGCGTCCATCGTGCATTGATACTGCTCTTCCACCTTTGCAAACTGCTCCTGTGTGCCCTCCAGCTGCCCGGCGCGCAGGGTTTCGGTCAGGGCATAGGTGGGCGCGTACAGATTTGAAAAGCCCAGATTCTGGCAGACGCCCTTGAGGGTATGCGCCCCACGGAATGCCTCTTTTACGTCTCCCCTGCGCAGCGCTTCCTCCAGGATCTGAAAGCTGTCGTCCTGCAAGAACATCCGCACAAATTTGCAGATCATGGCTTCGTTGTGCAGCCGTCCCAACACCTCCTGATAGTCCGCGCCCATCTTTTTATAGCATTCCTGTATCGTCATCGCTTACGCCGTGCCTTTCTTTTCAGCCTCTGTCTAATTTCCCACCGCCGCATCTCACTACGCTTCACGGCGATATAGTGCTATGATAGCACCTTTCCAGCCAGCTTGCAACTAGAGCGCAACAAATTTTGTGTTCTGTCCAGTTTTTGCATCCGCTTTTCGGCAGTTGCACCAAAACCTCACCTTTTTGCAAAAGATGCCTGTCATCGCCCGCTTCCTCACTGCTGCTTTTATTGGCTGAAAAAGTCGAAAAGCACCAATGCCCCTAACTGCGGATTCTGTATTGACGAACCGCACAAAAAAAGATATACTATATTTTGGCGGTGCAGCTGTGCCGCCAGATGCCGGGGTGTTGCGCAGTTGGTAGCGCGCCTGCTTTGGGAGCAGGAGGCCGCGAGTTCGAGTCTCGCCACTCCGATACTGCAAACGCACGTTGATTCGATGAGGATCAGCGTGCGTTTTTGTTTTGCCGGTAAACCTGCCGGTGCTCTCCGAAAGTGTGCAAAAACCGCGCGCACTGCAAGGCCGCTTTCAAAAAACAGAGCAGCCTTTTTTATTTCCTCCTCTTTTGCGGGATTGATAAAAGCCCACAAGTGCGGTATACTGAATAGTACTTTATTCGAGCGAAGTAAGGAGGTGCGGCCCATGGCGATCGGTGTGCCCCGCCCGCTGGCCTTGGAAAAACCGCAGGCCGTAGATCTTGTACAGGCGGCGCGGTATTTCGGCGCGCACGGCGAGCCGGATGCTGCCACGCTGGCACTGCTGCAAAAGTGCGCCGTGCCGCTGCTGGCGGCGGCGATGCCCCGGGCGGTGTGGCTGTTGGCAGACACCCCCGCCCTGACCGAGGCCGGGCTTCTGCCCGGCGAGGATGTGCACAAGCACCTGACCGGCTGCGGGCAGGCCATTCTGCTGGCGGTGACGCTGGGCCCCGGGGTGGATGCCCAGATCCGCCGGGCAGGCGTGGGCGACATCGCCGCCGGGGTAGCCTCCGATGCCTTGGGCAGCGCACTGGCCGAGCAGGCCGCCGATGCCGCCGAGGCGCAGCTGCGCCAGTGGGCGGCGACAGCGGGAAAGTATCTGACCGGGCGCTTTTCGCCCGGCTACGGCGATTGGGACATCGCGGTGCAGCCGCTGGTGGCAGCGGCGCTGGACACCGCGCGCAAGGCCGGGCTGTGCGTCACCGACACCAACCTGATGACCCCGCGCAAAAGCGTGACTGCCCTGCTGGGGGTCAGCGACCACCCGGTAAAAGGACAACTGGCCGGGTGCGGCCATTGTGTGCTGCGCACCCGCTGCGAATACAGAAAGAGGGGAAAGACCTGTGCAAGTGAATGAACTTTTCAGACAGAGCAATACCATCCTGCTGGACGGCGGCATGGGCACCATGCTGCAGGCTGCCGGGCTCAAGCTGGGTGCACGCCCGGAAGAGCTGAACATCACCGACCCGGCGCTCATCGAGGGCATCCATGGGCAGTACGCTGCGGCGGGCAGCCGCATCGTCAACGCCAACACCTTTGGTGCTTCTGCCCACAAGCTGGCAGGCAGTGCCTACACGCTGGAGCAGGTCATCACCGCAGGCATTGAAAACTGCAAGCGCGCCTGTGCGCCCTACGGTGCGCTGACCGCGCTGGACGTAGGCCCGCTGGGCGAGCTGCTGGAGCCTAGCGGAACGCTGGCCTTTGAGGATGCTGTGGCCGAGTATGCCCGCATCGTCAAGGCAGGCGAAGCCGCCGGGGCAGACCTGATCTTTTTTGAGACCTACACCGACCTGTACGAGTTGAAGGCCGCCCTGCTGGCTGCCAAGGAAAACACCCACCTGCCCATTCTGGCCAGCATGAGCTTTGAAGCAGGCGGGCGCACCTTTACCGGCTGCACAGTGGAAAGCTTTGCCGCCAGCGCCCGGGGCTTGGGGGCAGACGCCGTGGGCATCAACTGCTCGCTGGGACCCAAAGAGATCTTTCCTATGGCAAAGCGGCTGGCAGAAGCCGTGCCCGGCAACTTCCCGGTGTTCGTCAAGCCCAACGCCGGTCTGCCCCGTGCAGACGGCAGCGGCTACGACATCACCCCGCAGCTGTTCGCCTTGCAGATGAAGCCCTACCGGGAGCTGCACCTGTTTGCTGCCGGCGGCTGCTGCGGCACCACCCCGGAGTTCATCAAGCTGCTCAACGGCACCTTTGCAGGCTGCACCCCGGGGCGTCCCGCGCACCGGATGCCCTCGGTGCTGTGCACCCCGGTGGACACAGTTACGGTGGACGGCATCACGGTGGTGGGCGAGCGCATCAACCCCACCGGCAAAAAGCGCTTCCAGCAGGCATTGCGGGAAGGCGACATGAACTATGTGCTGGAGCAGGCCGTCAGTCAGGCAGAGGCCGGTGCGCAGATCCTGGACGTGAACGTAGGCGCACCCGGCGTAGACGAGCCGGTGCTGATGGAGCAGGTGGTCAAGGCGCTGCAAAGCGTGACCAGCCTGCCCCTGCAGCTGGACTCCTCCAACGTGGAAGCGCTGGCGCGGGGTCTGCGGGTGTACAACGGCAAGCCCATCGTCAACTCCACCAACGGTGAGCCGGAAAAGCTTGCCGCCATCCTGCCGCTGTGCAAGAAGTACGGTGCCGCCATCGTGGGTCTGGCCATCGATGAAAAAGGCATCCAGCCCAAGGCCGCAGACCGTGTGGCCATTGCCCGCCGCATCACCGAAGCAGCGCTGGCAGCGGGCATTCCCCGGGAGGATATCTACATCGACTGCCTTACCCTGACCGCCAGCGCCCAGCAGGAGGATGTGCTGGCCACGGTACAAGCGCTGGAAGCCTGCAAAAAGGAGCTGGGAGTGCGCACCGTGCTGGGCGTGTCCAACATCAGCTTTGGTCTGCCCTGCCGCGCCTACCTGAACACCACCTTTTTGACCATGGCCATGTACGCCGGGCTGGACCTTGCCATCATGAACCCCTCCAGCGAAGAGATGATGGCGGCGGTGTACGCCTACAACGTGCTGACCAACCGGGACAAGCAGAGCACAAAGTACATCGAACGCTTTGCCGACCGTGTGCCCGCCAGCACCGCACTGGCACAGGCTGCAAAAGCCGCGCCTGCCGCCAGTGCTGCCGAAGCAGAACTTACCGGTCCCTACGCCGCCCTGATGAAAGCGGTGGAAAAGGGCTTGAAGGGTGACGCCGCCGCCCATACCCGCGCCCTGCTGGCAGAAAAGCAGCCGCTGGAGGTGGTGGACGAAGCCTTGATCCCCGCTTTGGACATCGTGGGTGCCAAGTACGAAAAAGGCACTCTCTTCCTGCCGCAGCTGCTGCAGGCTGCCAGCGCCGCCCAGAGCGCCTTTGAGGAGATCAAGACTGCCATTGCCCAAAAGGGCGAGGGCAGCGCCAGCAAGGGACGTATCGTCCTTGCCACCGTCAAGGGCGACGTACACGACATCGGCAAGAATATCGTCCGGGTCATTCTGGAAAACTACGGCTTTGAGGTGCTGGACCTTGGCCGGGACGTGCCGGTGGAGACGGTGGTGGACACCGTGCGGGAAAAGGACGTGCATCTGGTAGGCCTTTCGGCACTGATGACCACCACCCTGAAAAGCATGGAGGAGACTATCGCCGCCCTGCGCGCCGCGCAGCTGGACTGCAAGATCATGGTGGGCGGTGCCGTGCTGACCCCGGAATACGCCGAAAAGATCGGCGCGGACTGGTACGCCAAGGACGCCAAGCGCAGCGCCGACATCGCCAAGGAGTTCTTTGGTGTGTAACGCAAAAAAATTACAGATTCGGACTGCTGAAAAGTGCGGACTTTTCAGCAGTCTTTTTTCATGGGCAGGGCGTTTATCGCAATTTTCAAAAACAGTGCCTGTCAAAACGGCATATTTGCGATATGCAGTTTGCGGATGTTGCTCGGACATTATAAACGCAAACTGCAATATTTGCAAACTGTTCAAAATTACCACAAAGAATTGCCACGATTGTCTGGCATAATAAGGGTGCATTCAGGGAGAACGGAACGGACATCCCCCATAACCTCCGAAAGGTTCTCCCCGCAAAAGCCCATGCAGGCACATTTTCCTGCGGGTGCGGCCGCAGCAGCGGCGCACAGCAGGCCCATAAAAAACTGTCTCCCGTTTCTATGCGAGGCAATAGCCAGAACGGCGGACAGACTACCAAATCCCTCCTGATCAAGCCGCAATGTTCAGGGGTTCCTATACAGCAGGCAGTGTCGCTTTCCTCCTCCTTTCCACGACACTGCCTGCTTTTTGTTTGCGCTGTTTCAAATCGGCTACCGGGCTAACCTTACCACAAGCCACATGATACTGTTCCGGGGCGTGCAGTACGATATTGTCCACATCGACCCGTTCGAGGGCTACAAGGCAGACTTGAAGCTGTATTGCAAGCGAAAAAACAAATGAAATGGCGGCAAACTCCAAAAGCCTGCCGCCGTTTTTGTTATTTTATAAACTCATATTCAAAAAGCACTGGGACGATTTCAGAATTGTAATAGTCTTTGACAAGCGTTTTCAAGCCCGCAAGAGCAGTATGCAATTCCACGTTATCCCAAATTGTATTGCCCGTCGTTTCGTCAACGTGCGATGTATCCAGTTCAGCGTAAATCTGATATACACCATATGTCAAAGAAGGGCTATAGTTTTCTGCTTTCTTTGCCCATTGCAGAACCGTTTCCCATTGATTCAAAATAGCCTTTTCCCTATCACCGGGGATAAGCCCCTTTATATCGCGCAGGGCGATTGTTTTTCCGTTCGTACCGTCAAGGCAAAGTTCATCGCGATAAAACCGCCCATCGCTCCCCGTGAATGTGCGCATATGGTTCTGCATTTCTGTACAGGTGAAAAGCAGGCATTTCAAGAGGAATTGCGCAAGTTTACCACTTGCAACGTCCGCATTGTATCTGTCCGCGCCGTCCGCCGACTTCATAATGCGGGCACGTTCCGTCCATGCTCTGTTATATGTAATATAGCGTGAAGCGCAAAACATAGGAAGTTTTTCAAGATAGTTATCTTTACGCAGGAAAAAGCCGTTTCCATCATAGCGAGCCGCTATCAAAAGGCTAGAATCCAAGTCTGGGTTATCAAATCCCGAACTGTGTGCGACCATATATCCCATTATATCGGGTGCGGTTGCGGGCTTGTTTCGTTGTTTGCCGCCTACCTTTTCAAGACCATTTAACCCTGCAAGAATACCCGTCCGCTGCTCATCTGGTATAGGGCGTTTGTCATAATATATTTTGCTGTATGTTGTAAAGACCTGTTTTACAGGGAGCAGTCCACACGAAACCAACGTGCCTGTGTTATCGTCTATATCATAAGCCGCTATTTCAATTTCCTTTCTGCTGTCAGCTATATTTTGCCAATATGCGCACATAATGCAAGCGTCAATATTAGTGTGAAAATGGCGGCGATTGTATGCAAATCCTTTGACAAATTTCCTGTCAATTAAATGTTGCGCTTTCCAATACTTGACAGGAGAATACACTATATAGCTATCTGTTGGTTGCCGCAAATAATATTTAAAACCAGACCAAATGAAAACGTTTCCTAAATCGTTGGACGCTGTTCCTTTGACTTCTTTTTTCATTTCAGTTACTACATAGCTTTGTTTCCAAGTAGATGATTTTTTGCTTTGTCCCTGTCGTTGGTGTTCGGCAGAAGTTGTTTCTGCATACGGTGGATTTTCAAACAATATAATCGTGCATTGTGGGTTGGCAATGTATTGCTTTATGACCGGATTTTCTATATATTCTTTGCTTAAAGCGTCTGCGCCCGAAACTAGCCCGGCGTTAAATGTGTCTGTCATTTCAATAGGCGGGATAATGTGCCGAACCTTTGCCCCTAACAATTCTTGAAGTACCTTGTACTCATAATATTCTACTGTTGAAACAACACAATGTGAAAGTTCCTCGTCTGTCAAACCTGCTTCAAGGTTTCCTGTTCCGGCGCACCTGTCAAGAATGATATAGTCATTTCCGGTGGGAACACGGGCGATTGCAGCCCGCACCAATTCAAGGGACTTTTCGGCATACAGCTTGTGCGTGTAAAATGCCCCCAAGTTCTTTTTCTGAAGCGTGTCATTTAGCTTATCCATCAAATAATTAAATTTGACATTTGTTTGCCCGGTATAAGGGTAAATGTACCGTTCAAAATGAACGGGTTTTCTAATTTCTTCTGCTATTTTTCAGTGTCTTATTGCAGATTTAAGCGACAAATAAGCGACAAGCCACAAGGTACGGTGTCAAGATATTCGAAGAAAGTACAAAATATAGTATTAAAATCAAAGAAACAGCCCTGTATTTGGTATCGAAATCAAATACAGGGCTGTTGAGATATACTCTTTTTCAGAAGTTCGATGTACACGGAACCCGTCTTGCTCCCGAATTGATTGACCAGTTCGTTGAAGTGATCACCCCATTGCCGATTACTCCTACCGCTGGAAGCTGAACACCGGCTGTAAGAAGTCCAAAGAGAAGAAATCTCCTCCCAGCAGACAGAACCCATCCACATTCTCCCCTGTCCTGTGCAGCAACAGCCTTCTGGATTGCAGGGTGAGCAGCTGTGCCGGGTTATCCGGGCAGCAAATTTCTGTCCGTTCCGCGCTCTTTGGTGCTTCCATTTCCCAACAGGGCTTGCTTTCGCCCCAGCATTCCCGGCCGTCGCGCAGCAGCGTCAGGTTCAGCATCAGGGTCTCGTACAGATTATCACCCTGTGCCTGAATAAAACCGATCTTGCCTAGCCACCCGGCTCCTACGGACGGAAGCCCCTTTCCTTTTGGCTTTGCAGAGGTGTCATCATAGCCGTTCACGCATAGCAGCCACCGCGCCGCCTGCGGATAGCTCAGCTGCTCCTTGCTCTGCCCCGCATACAGCGGAAAGAGCCGGAGTTTATTGCTGCTTTCCGACATTTCACCGTTGAGTTTGGCCGCGCCGTATTCCGTGCCGATCTTTGCCTGCGGCACCTGCCAGAAGGGGTGTGTCGGGTGGAACAGCCAAAACCGGTCCTTCCACTGCTCCAGATAATCCCGGACAGGCTCTGCCGGGAAATGCCCAAGCTGCCACAGTGCGCTCCAGCGCTCCAGTGCATCATCGCTCTGCATCAGCGGGCGGGGCTCTCCCTTTACATCCACCCGGGAAAACACGGTGAACAGCACCGCCAGCAGCAGCCGCAGCACGGCGGCGTTCTGGGTGGGCATCTCGCCCGCAAGGTCCGCATAATCCTGCGCCGACACCAGTGCCTCGGTCAGGGACACCTCCCGTACCGTGTTGTCCCGCAGCCGCACCCGTATCCACGGTTCGGTCAGCAGGTTGAATTCAATTTCCTTCATCCGTTTCCTCCTTTTGGTAATACAGGCCGTTTTCACGGTCATAACAAAGTTCCATGCCCGCAAGCCGGGCAGTCAGGTTTTCGTCCAGCAGCAGGATCAGTTCTCCGTGCAGCAGCGGCGACAGCTGCCACGCCGCAAGGCGGCTGCGGTTGTCCGCTTCCAACTCCCGGATGACCCCGTCCACCTTCCACGCCTTGCCGAACACCGCCGGGAGCCGCAGCTTCTGCCGGGCGATCTTCAGCGCCGTTTCCGGCGGGGGCGGGCTGTCGGCAGCTACGGCACTGCCGCCCTCCTGCCACGGCAGAAAGTGGATGCTGCCGTCTGCCCGACGCTGCATTACCAGCACCTCTACCGAGGGGTCGCCGTCCCGCACTGCCGCCCGCGCCGCCGGGTCGGAGCAGGCGCCCTCGTTCTGCATCCAGTCGTCCAGCGTGTTCAGCTGCGCCAGCCGGTGCGTTTCCGGCTGCGGCACAAGGTACGCCTCGGCGCGTGCTTTCTTTTTCTCCTGTGTCTGCTCATATACGCAGCGCATTTCCTCGCCCTGCGCCCCGCCGGGAGCTTCCCGCTCCCAGCCGTAGACCCGCTGCACCAGCGGAGAGATCTCCTCTGGCAGCCGGATGCTCTGGGGCAGTGCCTCCCGGGTGCGCCAGAGCAGCCACTGTCCATATACCGCCTCGCTGCCCGCGTCAAAGGCATCTTCCCCGGTGTCCAGCACCGCGCAGCAGGCCTGCTGCAACGGAGCGGGGCGGCTGCGGTGGTGGCGGTGCAGCCGTCCAATGCGCTGCAGCAGCAGATCCATGGGGCAAAGCTCTGTAACAAGAACGTCCAGATCAATGTCCAGCGACTGCTCCATCACCTGCGTGCCCACCACGATCAGGTCATTCCGTTCCTTCGGCGTGGATCCCTTGCCGATGCGTGCCATCAGCTGGTTTTCCCGCGCCGCGCGGTCCGGCATCAGAAACTGCGCATGGAACAGCTGCACCTCTTTGTCCGGCAGGCTTTCCCGCAGCAACTGCGCAATCTTCTGCGCTTTTTTGACCGTGTTTACGATCACTCCTGCGCAGCCGCCCTCGGTCAGCTTCCGGCGCAGCAGCGCGGGCAGCTCCGGCTCTGTGAGCGTAGTCAGCTGCACCGTTTGACCGGGTGCAGCCGATGAGATGGCCGTCTGCTTTACCTCTGCGCCATCCGTCCATGTCAGCAGCGGATAGCCGCAGCTGGTTTCCCACGGAGCGTCCGGGGCGGCCTTTTTCTGCTGGTAGGCCTCGACCAGCTCTGTGCGCCGCCGGGCGGGCAGGGTGGCCGACAGCAGAATGACCGGCACCTTGTACCAGCCCAGCCATTCCAGTGCGCGGTCCAGATAGCAGTTCATGTAGGTATCGTAGGCGTGGCCCTCATCAATAATGACCACCTTGCCCGCAAGCCCCAGATGCCGCAGCATAACGTGCTTCTGGGCAAGTGCCGCCAGCAGCAGCTGATCCACTGTGCCAATCACGAAGTTTGCCAGCAGTGCCTGCTTGTTTCCCCGAAACCACTGGTGTACCTGCACCTGATGCTCTTCCTGCGCGTCCTCCTCCAGCTGCACCCCGCGCCCCTGTAACCGCAAATAGTTCTCGTTCAGCTCCGCCATGCCGTGCGCCAGCTTTATAGCCTGCGGCAGCGTCTCCTCAGACTGCGTGTCTGCCCAGCCAAGCAGCCGGGGAAAGATGCCGTTTGCCGTGGCCTGTGTGGGCAGCCCGAAAAAGACACCGCCCAGCCCGAACCGGCTGGCCATGATCTCCGCAGCGGCCAGCGCCGCCTCGGTTTTGCCCACGCCCATCTGTGCTTCCAAGATCAGGATACCCGGTTCCGCTGCGGTATCCACAGCCTCCAGAACATCCCTCTGCACCGCATTGGGCGCAAAGCCGAACCGCACCGCAAACTCCTGCGGGTCTGCGATGCCCGGCTGTGCCTCCCACGGAAAAGGCAGGGCCAGCTTTTCCCAAGCCCTGTCCACCCGTGCCGGGTAATCTTCCATGCTGCCCAGCTCCTCCACCGGGATCAGGGGGAAGTATTCCGTATTGCTGGCGATCCAGTCTGCCATGATCAGAAGTCCGGTCAGAAGCACTTCCTCCTGCGGGTCCAGGTCGTACAGTTCCGCCGTATCATCAAAGCCGCAGTCCTGCAAAACAGTCATGAGCAGTTCTGTCCAGAAGCCCTGCCAGACCTTTTTTTGTCCCTTGGGGTAGTAGTTGCTCTCCCAACCCTCTAACTGATCATCGACCGCCGCGCAGCTCTGTGGCCTGCCGTGATGCGCTCCCACAATGGAGGCTAACCCGCCGGGACAATCATCCCACAGCAGGATTGCCTCGCCCGCCCGGGCATGCGGCGACTCCCGGCGGTTCTGTTCAGGACAGTCCAGCGGCGTCAACATTTCCAGCCGCTGCCGCGCCTCCGGCAGGGTGCGCAGGATATTTGCCTGAAAGGCTACCGTAGCCTTGCCTATATCATGGATCCCGCCCAGAAACCGGGCATGCGCGAGCAACGCTTCCTCGCGCTCAAAGCCCATGGCCCGTTTTGCACTTTCCGGGAGCCACTGCCGGACCAGCCGCTCCATGATGCCCGCCGTATCCCATAGGTGCATCCAGAGCGGCAGCCACAGGCTGGTATTCTCCGGGTCCGTTTTACCAGCCAAAAGCCTTGTTTTATTCAACGTCCAGCGCATTTTTGCTCCTTTTCCGGTGTGTGCTTTCCGTGTACCGAGCATAGCAGATAATGTGTACTATAATCCGTACTTTTTGCATTTTATCTCCGCAAATGAAAAAAGCGGCACACCGGGGCGTGCCTCATCAAAACGAAAGTGTCCTTGCAAGGTAAAGAAAACTGCTATTTATGGCCCTGTTCCGCCTTCTGTTCCAAAGATACGCTTCTGCCCTTCTGCTGTCAATGACTCTGCGCCAATTCATCAAAGCTACAAAAAAACGATTTCTTTTTTGTATAAAAACCGCCCCGGCTTCCATTGCGGAAACCGGGGCGGTTCATTCTGTTTATTGGTGTTCTTTCAGACACTCAATGCCTACCAACTGGCATTCAGTTTTTGAAGTTTTAGTCATATCTGTATTTAGAGGACTTTCCGTACACTTTTCGGAGCGATTTTTTCAGATTGACCACTGTTTCTTTGATGATTTTAGCTTCATCGGCAGAGCAATCTGCAAGCTGTTCCGTCATCCAGCTGTCGAACACCGGCTTTGCTTTTTTGATCTCGATGCAGAGCAGCTCGTCCGCTGAACAGTCCAGCGCGTTGATGATATCGATCAGCGTTTTCAGGCTGGGCACGGAGTTTCCTGTCTCGATATGGCTGATGTGCGTGACCACAACGCCGACCTCATTGGCCAGCTGCTCCTGCGTCATGCCCTTTGCAAGGCGGCAGGCACGGATGCGTTTTCCGATGTCGGCGTAGTCCACCATAGTACAAGTACCCTCCGTTTTGTGAAGTGATACTTGTATTGTATGTGCAATCGACCGGGATTGTAATAATCTGAAAGTGCAGTGGACTTATAAATACTAATCGTTCAGAAATACTTTAACTTCCTGCTTTCCGTCAATCGTTGTCACAGCAGTAATGGCATCCGGGCGGAAGGAGTCTCCCGGATAATGCATTTCCAATTTCAGATTGACTTTTTTCCCAGCTTCCACTTCCTGTGCCAGTTTATTCTCAAAATTTTTGAATTCGTTCCGATTTAGTCCAGAATCCTGCGGAATGAGATTTTCCAAATCGTTTGCCCCATCAAAGCGATCTGCAATTGCATGACCTCGATCATCGGTACTTTTTTCATATCCTTTTCCAATGTCATGGATGCTGTCTTTAATTTGCAGACGACCATCATGCTCTTTCAGATGCAGGTCTCCTTCGGCTGTAAACAGCCTTCCAAGGTGATCGGTAGTGTACTCATATCCGTTTCTTTTATACTCTGCATCCGACAAAAGATCCTGCTCCATACGGTACGGCATTCCATCATCGTTATTTTTGTATTCCAGCTCTTTTTCTAGCTCTGCAAATGACTTTTCCGTAGCAGCATCCAGTTTTTCTTCTGCCTTTTCTATCACGCCTTTCTGTAGACGCTCAAATGACCGTTTGACGACATCATCCAACCCAATGTGCGTTTTTGCTTCCATCGGTTTCGCTTCTGAGATTTCTCGCCTCACAGCACACGACCTCCCTGCTGTTCAAAATTCGTCCTTAGATTATCTACAGCCTTTGCATCCGGGTTCAGGCTCATGCCCATGCTTATCACGCTATTTAGCACCCAGTCTGCAGCAGCAGCTTTCAGGCCGTACTGTCCCTGCAGCTGTTCCAGAAATTCTTTACGGGGTGTGAGCGACTTTTTAGCTGCGGCACAGTAATCAACGACTGTACCGATCCCACCAAAGAAATCGAACACAGCTTTCCGAGTCTTAGCCACATCCAGTTCGCCGCCTGCAAAGACCCGTTCCAGGTAGCGGCTGTCCTCCGGCTTCAGCACAGTCTCATGGCGTTTCAGCCAGAGCTTCAGCTGCTCCATCTCCGAACTGCTCAGCGGTTCCAGCTCTTTGCCCACTGCCAGTTGTCCGAATACAAACTCTGCGTTGATTTCATGCGGCATTTTTGAAGGCTTGTGGTAAACAGCATTTTCCGGCATGGGATACGCCTCAATCTTGCAGAGCACCGCCTCCGGCCACTCGTTCTGGTAAACGGCAGCCACACCCAGCGGCAGCTTGGACAATTCGTCGATCTGTGCCTCCTTCAGGGCGGCAGACTTGCCTACCAGCTTGCGATCCTCTTCGTCCGGCAGGCGCAGAATAATTTTTGTGTTCGTGTTGCGGATGACCGACATATCCAGCAGTCCGGGTGCCTGGTCTGCAATGATAAAACCCTCACCATAAGTACGCATTTCCGCAATGGCATTTGCCAGCATTTCCACCGACTTGCCCTGCAAATTTGCACCTTCCTGTGATTGCTCTGCCGAGGTCTTGCGCAACAGGTTGTGTGCTTCTTCCAGCACTGTGACATGGCACAGCCTGCTGTTCATCCCGCTGCTGCACATCCGGTATTCCTGTAACTTCATCACCAAGATGCCCATCAGCAGCGATTTCGTTTCCATAGAGCCCACACGGCTCAAATCCACAATAACATTGCGGTCAAACAGCGCTTCGTCCGTCAGCGCATCTTCTGCGCAAAGCACACTTCCATAAATACCGTTTGTCAACGACTTTACGCGGGTGCACAATGCGCCCACATAATCGCTTTGGGTATCCTTGGAATAATGCGACTCTTCAATGACGCCCGGCAGAATATCCAGCAGGTCAAAGAAGGTTGGGAAAACTCCCTTCTCGCTCTCCGAATTGCGCAGATCCCAGCCTACTTTCTGATAGCTGCGCTCAATAGCATCCTTCAGCACCGCTGGCATGGCTGCATACATCGGCCAGCAGGCGTTGAATATCTCCACCAGACGGTCAATATGTTCCAGAATATGGATATTCTCAGGGAATGCAAAGGGGTTCATGCGCAGCAGCGGCGTTTCTCTGGGGTTTGTACCAAACACCTGCACATCTGTACAATTGCCGAACACGTTCTTGTATTCGCCCTTGGCTGGTTCCACCACAAGAAACGTCGTTTGTCCGTTCTTTGTGATCTCATCCAGCAGATGGTAGACCGCATTGGATTTGCCTGTGCCGGTCGAGCCAGTGATGAATGTGTGGGAAGCCATTGCCTGCCGATTCAAGAGCAGTTCTGCCGCTTCCTCTTTGCCCATGTGGTAAATCTTGCCCAGATTCATCTTGTCCTCATCCGGCATCGCCTCATCCGGCACATTGCGGCCAAACTCCGCGTGCTCAATAATCGGCAAACCATGCACTGAGCGGGTGGGCAAACCAAGGTGCATCGGCAGTTCCCGCCCGCTGACCAGCGTTGCAGGTGTATAAAGCAGACTATCCGGCGCATTCTCCCATAGTGGGCGAGCAAAGACCGGTTGCATGAACCGCTTGAGATATTCCCGCAGCTGTGCCACTTCTGCCTCATTGTTCTTCCACACATTGACGGCACCGCTCTCCACCGAGGAGCCCTCGCCTACCATCAATGCGCGGTAAGTGTTGGCCGCCAAAAGTGCTGTGGATTGAGTAGACGAAAGGAAATACGCTGCACAGTTATAGCAGCCATAATCTTCACTTTCCTTTACACGCTTGAGCTGGTTTTCAATGCGTTCCAGCAGTTCCTCCACCGATTTATTGCACAGTTCCACCTGCTGAGTACGGCCCGTGCCGCGGGTGTCCGTTGTGCCGTGGCTCTCCTGCTGGCTGGTGGTGTCCGATGTTCCATGCGACGTTCCATCGGAGGTGCTGTGCGAAGTGCCGGTCTGCTCGGTGGTAGAGTGGCTGGTACCCCACGAGGCGTTTACGCCCATGGAGCCTCCGATGTTCCGGGCGATGCTGTTGAAAGCCGTTCTGGCTGGCGTCATGCCTCCTATGGCCCTGCCCGCCGTGCCAAGCAGCGGGCCGATGACGGCCCCCGCGCCCGGAATCAGGGCCGAAGCTGCCAAGCCGCCCAGACCCAGAATACCTGCAATGCCGCCAGCCACCGGCGAGATTTTTGTGACCGAGGTGCCGAAGCTGCTGCCGACACCGCCGTTGATACCGCCGCTGACCCCTTTCGTTTTCTGTGTGCCGTCCGTCACCGAAGAGGACTGGTTCGTACCGTCCGTTGTGGTCGTGCTGACAGTATCGCTGATGGTATGGGAAGTTCCACTGCACAGGCTCTCCATCACAGCTGTGCTCTGATTCTCGGTATAAGACCATGTACTCTTGCGGAAGGGCGAAAGAGTGCTGTACAGATTTTCATACCCGCTGCGGATAGCCGCCTGCGTTTCATTGGAAACAGGTTCTGCCAAAAACAGCGCAGTATACTTTTCTCCTTCCATCGCATCCATAAAGCGCTCAATGCCCTGCACAAAGGCTTTATCTTCCGTTTTGGACTTATCGCGCAGAGCTGCCACACAAGACACTGAGGCCACCGCCTCCTGCTCTTCGCCAAAGGCTTCATCCAGCAGTTTTTCTCCCTCTTTCTGGGGGATGCCTTTTATATCGGAACCGGGGAAGTTGGAGAGCAGCACTTTCTGCAACGCCTTGCTGGAAATTTCCAGCTTGCGGCTCTTCATGCTCTGTTTCAGGGGATCCTCGCGAACGCCCAGATAGATATTGGCACCGGCATTTCCTTCTGGCACATCGATCATCACCGCCAGACTACAGCCTTGTGCCATGCTGGAATAATACACCGTAGAAAGCTTCTGGAACATATCCTCGCCCTTTTTCAGGGTCAATTTCTGCAGCTGGAACAGTTGGATGCACTGGGCAGGGTTCTGCACGTCCAGCATCTGCTGGGAAAGCTCCACCATGCCATAGTTCTGCAGTTCCGTCAGATATTTTTTATACACCAGATGGTCTGCAAGGGTCAGCTGGTCCGTCAGGTCATTCAGCGACCGCTGCGCGGAAAGCTGTTGTTTTTCAAGCACCTCAAGCTCGTCTGCCATGATTTATTTTCCTTTCTGCTGTTAACCCCTCAAAATTTTCCAGAGCAGGGCAGCTCCACCCAGTGCCGCACCTGCTGCGACGGCAGAGCCAAGGCCGCCGCCCTGCATCCTGTCAATAGCGTTCTTTGCGCTTTCATTGCCCTGCTCAGCCGCTTTTTTGTACCATTGCATGGCCTGCTCTTTATCCTGCGTCACTCCGTATCCATTTTCATAGAACACGCCAAGTTGATACTGTGCATCAGCATCGCCCTGGTCTGCCGCTTTCTTGTACCATTTTGCAGCTTCTTCTTTGTTTTGTGTCACACCGTATCCATTTTTATAGAATATTGCAAGGACACGTTGAGCTGTTGCATTTCCTTGCTCCGCAGATTTGCGATACCACTCAGCCGCCTTTCCAAAGTCTTTTTTAACGCCTTCTCCACAATAATAGCAACAGCCGATGTCACACTGTGCGTCTGCGTTGCCCGCTTCTGCTGCTTTCTTGTACCATTTTGCAGCTTCTTCTTTGTTTTGTGTCACACCATATCCATTTTTATAGAATATTGCAAGGTTACGTTGAGCTGTTGCGTTTCCTTGCTCCGCAGCTTTGCGGTACCACTCGGCTGCTTTGGAAAGGTCTTTTGTTATGCCTTTGCCATACTCATAGCAGTAGCCAAACATATTCTGCGCATCCACATTGCCCTGATTTGCCGCTTTCTCGTACCATTTCGCAGCTTCCCAATAATTCGTCTTTACACCATAGCCACAACAAAAGCAATCACCAAGCAGATTCTGCGCCTTTGCAACGTCTTGCTCTGCCGCTTTCCGAAACCATTTCACGGCCTCTTCATTATTCACTTCTACACCATAACCATAATAATAGCACTCTCCCAGCATACACTGTGCATTTGCGACGTCCTTCTCTGCCGCTTTGCGATACCACTTTACGGCTTCTTCATTATTCTCTTCTATGCCATCTCCATAATAATAACACTCGCCCAAAGCGAATTGCGCTTTCGCATTGCCCCTCTCTGCCGCTTTGCGATACCACTCCACCGCTTTGGCAAGGTCTTTTGTCACACCCTCTCCATACTCATAGCACCAGCCCAGATTATATTGCGCCCGTGCATCTCCTTGCTCCGCAGATTTCCGGTACCACTCCACCGCCTTGGCAAGGTCTTTTGTTACTCCTTTACCATACTCATAGCAAACGCCGAGGTTACATTGCGCCCGTGCATGTCCCTGCTCGGCAGATTTACGGTACCACTCCGCCGCCTTGGCAAGGTCTTTTGTCACGCCCCAACCACACTCATAGCAAACGCCCAGATTGTACTGCGCTTTCACATTGCCCTGTTTTGCCGCCTTGCTGTAGCATTCAAACGCCTGCTCCAAATCTTTTGCGACACCTATGCCATAACTATAGCAGTTGCCCAGTTTTTTCTGTGCCTCCGCATAGCCCTGCACTGCCGCCTTGCGGTACAGCTCTATAGCCTTTGCCTCGTTCTTGCCGACGCCGTCTCCGGTTTCATAGCACTTGCCCAATTCACATTGCGCTTCCGGGCAGTTTTGCTCAGCCGCTTTTGTATACCACTTTACAGCCGCCACATTGTACGAGAGTGCCATATACATCTGCCCGGTCATATACTGTGCCGTCACATTGCCCTGATTTGCAGCTGCTTCGTACCACTTGCGGGCCTCTTTTTCATTTTTTTCAACACCGAACGCCTGATAATAGCATTCGCCCAGTGCGCACTGCGCCTCCGCATTACCCTGTTCGGCAGCTTTTTTATACCACACAACGGCATTTTCCGCATTTTTCTCTACACCAATACCGTTCTGGTAACACCGTGCCACTTCCAGCTGTGCATCTGGGCGTCCGTATTCACTAGCCGCAACCATGTACTTCTGAAACGCCATCTCGGCATTGCCGACCTGCTGAAAATCACTGGCATCCTGCAGGTAGTCCTGCTCGGTTTCCTCCTGCGTTTCCTGCTGTGCTTCCTCACCCAGACCATGGTCTCACACACACTTCATAAACTCCTGCTTTTTGTCCTCCGGGCCATTGAACTGAAAGCTGTACACGGCATTTTTCTCATCGCTGAAATCCATAGCCTTGATCTCAGCCCCCAGACCGTCCCAATTCACACGGCCAGCCGCCGGCTCAAACCATTCTTCAATAGATTTTGTCTTGATGGCATTCGGGATTTCCATCTCCTGCCCACCCACACGGATAGACTTCAGTTTATCTGTAAAACGTACTTCCACCTGAATTTCACTCATAATGATAGTCTCCCTATGTATTTATAATTTTTATATAGTCTCCCTGACTTCTCACCCACATCTGGATACCGGTTCCAAACACCTCGGCTTCCACGATCCAGCCCTTTTCCGTCACCTGCAAAACCTTTGCAGTGGGCAGTCGGTCAAGCACGGATTCCAAACTCGGCCCGGTATACTCGAAGCGGATGGTCTGCAACTCGCCGCCGTACATAAACTGGATGCGCTTGCGCATCTCGCCCTCCTGAAAGCGGTCGGTATAGCGCTGGGCAAAGTGCCGGTCGAGGGTCTTATAGTTCTGGATGCGATCAATACGATAAATGGTAGGTGAGTTATCCTGCGGGTTCCGGAAGTGCTTGTCCTTGTCGATGCCCTCAATAAACGCCGCCAGATAGAAATAATACTCACTGAACAGGATGCCCACCGGTTCAATGGTGCGCACACGGGTCTCGCCATCATGGGTGCGGCAGTAGGTAATTTCCATAACATTGTGATTTTCTACTGCCGTGCCGATTTCCCACAGGCTCTCAATGAACTTCCGGCCGTGCTGCGGCTCAACGTAATGGAAGCGTTCGTTGCTGATGAGGTCTTTCACCTGATTCAACCGGTCCAGCGGGGTGCACACCTGCACCAGCTTGTCCAGAATGGGGAACATTTCCTCCTTGACCATGGAACGGCTTTCCAGCAAAATCTTGCATACCGCCAGAATCTCGCTGCTGGTGAGGAAGCGGGAAAGCGTGTCATCCAGCAGATAGCCGCCCTTTGCGGAGTTGTATAAAATCTCCCGGCGCGGCTCGCTGTCTGCAAAATAGCTGCGCAGGGTATCAAGATCGCGCTGGATGGTTTTTTCGCTGACGCCAAAGTGGTCTGCCGTCTGCTGTTTGTTCAGCACACCGCCCTGTACCAGAATCTGCTGAATATAGAGTATACGGTCTAATCTACTATTACGCACAGTTCATTCTCCTTCTCTGTTCATTGTAACACAGTGCAACAACAGCCGCAATTCTTTGTGTGAAATTTTGTTGTTTTGTGAAACAGCCACAAAATTTTTGTCTCTTTTGCACAATCCTAGTATACAAAAAAAGATGGACAGCTTGTCTGTCCATCCTCCAAAAAGCCAAGTGCTTTTCTCACAAATTCCATCTGCGGTTCAGCCGGTAGATCACATCCCATACATCATCCTTAAAAGTGTACATTACCTGACGCGGTGATGCACTTCTGCTTGCCATGCAGACAAGCAGAAACAGTTCGGCGGCAAATGCCGCGCCCAGCAGAAACATCCATATTTTTTTCATTGTGCACTCTCCTTTGATGGCGTTTATGCCCTTTTGTCTGTCTATTATAACGATCCTGTTGGACAGTTTGCTTGTCCTTTCTGTAAAAGATATTTTCTGCTTTTCCTGTACGTTGCAACACAAAAACCGCCCCGGCTTCCTGTTACGGAAACCGGGGCGGTTCGTTTGTTTTATTTGTGCTTTTTCAAGCGCTCACGCAATTACTTGCGGGGGTTCTTGATGGCAGCCTGGGCGGGTGCCAAAATTGCAGAGCGTTCGGAGTAACGGTGATACGTTATTTGTGATTTTTCAGTTGATTCCAAGCTCTTTCATCAGTCCAGCACAGCTCTCACCTTTCGCAATGCCTCCGTCTTCGGCTTTATCAAGCACATCACACATATTTTGCATAGTTTTAACAGCAGCCTCACGGCTTTGCCCAGTCATGGTTCATTAGAAGATCGGCAATCTCCATAATATGTTGTCTGTTAGCCATAAAGTCTACTTTGTTAAGTAATGCTCTCGGCTCAGTCAGACTAATGATTTTCGCTGGTTCTGGGAGATTCTCGTTGAATTTTTCATAATCAATCGTTGCCAATATAACCTGCGGCAACATTTTCAATTGTGCAATCATACTTATAATTTCTTGACTACTTGACACGCTCGCCTCTTTAGCTCTAGGTGAATCAACAACAAACGGAAATCTCGTTGCACTACTTTTAAAATCTTCCATCGTTTCAAATAGTGCGACAGACTGCGCTAATATAATTTTATTTTCTAATGTTCCCTGTGCTTTTATTGGCTTTAACAAGCGGATTTGGCCATCATATGCGGAATCCCATGCTCCCAACTTCATAATATTCAGCCGAGCATTTTCAATATATTTTTCCTCCACTTGCTTCTCAGTCGGCAGTTTACTAAGTTCTTTTTTTATTTTTTTGGCTTCCTGGTCAAGATCATACCCTTGTCTAATATTTTCTGTCAACTGATTTTGAAACCGACGAATCGATTCCCTTAATCCACGCTGACGCAGATATGTATTGTATTCATTTTTTTCTTCATCAAAAATCTTTTCGTCACTTTCCAGCTGATGATTAAGCTCTACATAATTTTTCTTTTCTACTCTCAATTTCTCCGAAAGCGATTCAATTAATAATTGAACTTCCTTGCACATATACCCTTTATTAGCCGCACCATAATTAGTTCTTACAATATCAAAAATCTCTTCATCTAAGATATATCCGCAATTCGGGCAAACTTGAAATTTCGTATGATTTGAACTCACATCTCTAGAAGATGCCACGGTTTGTTTTTTTATTGCACGCAGCTGACATTTATGTTGATATAATGCAGTTTCTAATTTCTGAATTTGATTTCTAGATTTTCCGATTTTTTCAACAAGCTTCTCGATTCTTTCCTTTGGAATTTCCAAGTGCACCTCTAATTCAGCCTCATCCTCTGCCGGTGGAAGATTCCCTATTTCCTCCTGCAAAGCTTCTACAATCGTTTTAAGTCGATTTATTTCACTTTGAAGATTCCCTTCCTGCTCTTTAAGAAGATCACGTTTTGCCATCAGTTGGATGGTTTCTTTGGTATAAATATTAAGATGGTAATACAGCGATTTTATTCTATCATCCTTTTGATATTGGTCAATTGACTCAAAGCTTCCGTATAGATTATTCCAACCTTTATCTTGGTCTATATAATATGGCAAAAACATGAATGCCGGTGGTGCCATCTCAATTTTCTTAGTTTTTTTGTTTGGAAGGTAAACGGAAAAGCCAAAAATCTCTCCAATCAATGGTGCCAGTTCTTTGCTAACGCTATCTGTAATTTTTAAAAGCTCGTCATCTTCAAATACTGCATAATTTTTCCCAAAACGTGCCACACAATATTCTTTTCCATCAACATCTAAAGATAGCACATACAGCTTCGGCTGTCTTGTCCATACAGAGTCAAATTTAACTTCAGCACCCAATGTGTAATAAAGCGACTTCAGTAACGACGATTTTCCCACATGGTTATCCGCACTTGTTATAACATTAAAGCCCTTTTCAAATGTTTGACTGCGAGCCGTTTCGCTTTGCAAATCTGCAATAATAATGCTTTTAAAATATACATTTTTCATATTGCTCACTCCCATCCATTTATAAGGACGCAACAAATTAAAACTGAAGCATATGTCTTGTTATATAAAATACTCTTTTCAGTAACTCGATTCGCTAAGCGATTGCAATAATCTCTTATCGTTTCTTCAGATTTTCTCACATTTTTTTCGCAGGCATCTTTTACGCAATATAAAAGCTTTCTAAATGACTCCGATTTTCCGGATAAATCCTGCATTATCCGTGTGTACTCATATGAAGCTTTATATTTTTCATCGTCCGAATATTCCATAACTCTCTCTATCTCATCGAATCTTGGAATAGACACGAGCATTGAGTCCGTAATAACTCTTGAAAAATCCGCTTTCGAAATACCTTTTTTCTTTTTGACTTCAATAAATGGAGCATCTTCGTTCAATCTCTCGCATCCCTGCCGACGCGCCAGCAAATCCATCATTGTACTAAAAATTGTTTTAGCCATTTCCACTGTAATTGATGGATATTTTTCTTTCAAAAAGTCGTTCATTTCCTGCTGAACGATTTCCCGATGTTTTGCAATGGACAGCGTTGTCCTCATATGCACAAATTTTGACAAGTCAACTTCTTCTACAGAAATCCCTTTTTTCTTTGCAATATCTTCTTTTATCTTTTTTACAACGGCCGGGTCAAAATTCAAAAAAGGAGTTTTATCTACCGTATAAATTTTTTCTTTCTTTCGATTTTTCCCATTCTTGTCAACATATGGTACTTTCAATTTTAAAGGGCAGTTTGTAATCAATCCAAGTTCATCAATTAGCCACTTTGGATTGCTTAGCTGCTCATATAATTTTGCTAACCAGTCCTCCGAAATTGCTGTATCTATACTAATTGACTCTTCATTCGTCTTCATTTGATAATAACTAACCACTTCCGGGTTTGTATCATCATCAAAAAGGGTGATATCATCATCATGATCTGGCACCAATAAATAATTCAGATTATCATATAACTCTATTGCCATATGCAATGTTTGACTTAATTGCATATCGAGTCGATTATATGCAAGGCTTCCCGATTTCTTATCAATAGCTACTTTCTTTTCTTCGTCATTTGGTTGCCTTGCCATAATCAGAATTCCTCCTTAGCCACAGTGCGCTTGATAATTCATACTTCCGCATTATTATCTCTACTATTCTCTATTGTATCTTTTTTCCTTTCACAAGACAAGACACAAAATCCCCCTAGTCCCAAAGCTAGAGACTAGGGGGATTTTCTTAACGCGGGAAGTTGCAAAGAATTCGCATTACGGTTATTATTCTTCTATAAGATACGGTTTCAGCATCTCAACCAGTTCGTAAACTTTCGTTCCGGGTGCTGACTCAGAGGGTTTCCGTCCTTCATTTTGTTTATCCAATCGCTTTGCATTGGCAATCGCAATGTCCATGTAAGGTCGCAGCACTTCATACATATCCGGGCGGTTCTTCTCGTAACTCCCTGCGCCAATGTTTTTCAGCCAATCGCTTAGCTTCGGCCAGTAACGAGATCTATCAATATCAGCATCCATATACATAAAATGCAGCAAATACCACAGTTCTACGCACTGGTTCGACCATACAGCATGGTAAATCGTCTCACCTTGTGTACTGTATTCTTCGCACAGCTGTGCTACCATGTCAATATTTTCTGCCGGAAAATCGTCTGTGTCATAGACAATCCAGACGTGCTTAAACACAATGCCGTTATTCTGAACGTATTGACGAGCTTTCATCAACAGATTCACCGTATTGTCGCCAATGCCCTCTACCTTTAGCTGGATTCTATCACGGTACTTAGCATTGATGATTTTCTGAATTGCGCCAAAATACTGCGGCTCGGTTTCTGTACCTTCAGATGCAATCAAGTGGTATTCCGGCTGAATCATCCTCGCCTTATCACGGCGATTCTTCATCCAGCTTTTTCCAAGGTCACTCTTTTTCGGAGGTTTCAGACTCATGCCCAATCCCTCCCTGTCAGCATATTAGAAAGGTAGGGGTCTGCACCATATCGGCCTTCCAGATACTGCTTGTCAAAGGCCGCTGTGCTCTTGACGCGCGTGTTATCCTCCTGCCGGAACTCATAAAGCGAGTAAATCTCGCTCTCATGATTATCATTCATTGCTGCAAACCAGATTTCATCGCGGCGGAAAACAGTATTCTTCATCGTGGTCAGGTCGTGAGAACTGAACAGCAACTGTGCGCCTTTCTTATTCAGCTCCGGGTTCTTGAACATCTGAATCACATATCGAAGCAGCTTCGGATGCAGCTTGGCATCCAGTTCGTCCACAACCACTGTGCGGCCTTCCTGCAATGCTACCATCAGAACCGGCAAAGCTGCTATCATCTTCTTGGTTCCATCCGACTCCGCTTCAAATGGAAGTTCATAGACCTTGCCATTGATCGTTCTTTGCGTGAACAGGTGCTTGCTATCCTCATCATAACGATAGCCAGACAAATCAATGCCTACATCATTCAGCGCATGAATCAGGCTTTCCTTGGTTGCTTCATTCTTGGACACCAGCACAATGTTTCCTGCTCTGGGGTTCGCGTAGCTCTGCGTAATACAGGATTCAAACCAATTTTGTACTTCTGCGATCACAGGAATATTATAATTGATTGCCAAAAAAGAAAGGTACGGCATCTTCGGATTGACATCCAGATTGATGCTCGCCTTACTGATGCTCGCGCCCAATTCAATCTTCTGACCGTCTCGCTCAAAAATCAGGCCCGTCTTCTTGCCGCCAAGAGTGCGCCACAGCAGAGACTCAAAAACAATTTCTTCCTTGAGAGAAATATAATACTGGTACTCCTTCTCGCCTACACGGAAAAACACCTGAAAAATCGTAGGCTCATTTACAGAGTTTTCATCCAGCATAAAAGGAGCCACACTGCTGCCCTGCTGGAAGATCATAGGCTGTCGATTCTTCTCCAGCGCATGGATTGGCTTTACGACAAGGTTAATCAGGCAAAAGAATGCCTGAAGCAGATTCGTCTTACCGCCACCATTGGGGCCGTAGACTGCACTGACCGGAAGTAAGTCTTCTGCTTTCTCCTGTCGGATCAATGCATCTTGAAACTCTGGAATCGCCATTGCACGGAAATCAAATGTCGTTTCATCCTTATAAGACTTAAAATTCTGAAAAGAAAACTGGCAAAGCATTCTTTCAACTCCCTCCTATTATTAGTATACCTCATTTTCAATTTTTATTCCAGCATTTTAGAAAATTTCATTCTTATATAAGTTTTATAGAGCGAAACCGAAGAGTAAAAAGTTTTTATTTATACAAAAAACGGAGCTTCCCGCAGCATTTTATCTGCGCAAAAGCTCCGCCTCATGGTCGCTTATGATTATCTTTTAGTAGAACTGAATTTCGGCGCCGCTTTCCTCTGCAATCTGAATCACTTCATCCACGCATTGGCCCGCTTCTTCCTCTGTATGGTATCACCTCGCAGATGTGAGTCATTTGCTATTATTGTACCTTCTTTCCACTCACAAAACAAGACACAAAATGCCCGCTGGCTTTTGATAAAGAAAACCAGATCTGTCTGATTGGACGAAAGCCATCCCAAATGTCGAAACTGGATTTACTGCGATCTGTAATGATTTTTTCATTTGTCACAATGAATTTGAAGTGCAAAGATAGAAAATACGCTGCCTTTGCTCAAATCGCCCTATAAGAAATCCCAAAAAGCAGTTTATTATCATTCTATTAGATTTCGATCTATGGATAACAGTGTCATAAATCACCAGATAGAATGCTATGCGTTTTTATAGTAGCTGTTCCTCCCAATCAATTTCTATTTGATTCATAACATCCTGATAAATCACAAAAAGAGGTGTTTTTATGACAATGGCAAAGAAACTCCCACTTTTAGCACCTTCCATTCATACGTTTGAAGTAAATGGAACGTACAAGGATTGCGAAGCGAGGCGCACTGTATTTATGGCAATTCAAAAAATGGTATCCGCTGGAAAATACTATCGGATTCCGTATCATGGCTCCTCGAAAAAAGGCTACTCTTATAAAAGAAAAGATGGTGGTTTGACCATCACATTGGCAGATTATCCAGAGTTTAAGAGGCGATACATAACGTTATCTGGTGTGAACCTCGCTCGAATCGCAGGTGATTCATCTCGTTTAAGTTTAACAGATTTATCGCCAGAAGGTTTGGTCATGCAAGAGCAGGCATTTCTGAATGAATTGAAGCAACTTGGACTCCTTGAAATCGAGAATTCTGTTAAATGGAAAATGCACCGGTTGGATATTACGCAAGACTTCTATGTAAAATGCGATCCCTCGCTGATAGTAAAGATCATTCGTTATGCAGGAAGCGTTGATCCGCACAGGAAAGGTCGCGCACTGCACTATAACCAGCACAATGAGATCCGAAGCTGTAAATTTGAAAAAACGTGGTATGATTTTGCACTCTATGACAAACATCAGCAGCTCTTGAATTGTGAAAAGGAGAGCTATCCGATTTCTCCGGATGATTTGGAACGCTCAAAAAATCTGGTCCGATATGAAATTCAATTAAAGCGCCCCAATCTGAAAAAATTTGAGCACGATAAGTTGGAATCTTCAAAGCTCCGGTTTAGGGATCATGCGTTGTTTCGTTATTTTGAAGAAATCAGTGATGATATTCCGCTCTTTCTATATCGGTATGCCGTCGATTATTTTGGTAAGCATTCGTGGTATAACGTTCCAACTGCCCTGAAAGTCGTACAAATGAGCAATCTTGATAACGATACCAAAGAACTTGTCGCTGCGTATATCGAAGCGCAGGATGAGCCGGAACTGACCGATAAGATACATCATAAAAAGAAAATCGCAAAGGCTTTGGAAAAATTAGAGATCAACGACGTGATCATCCCTTGCCGCATCCTGAATGATCGTCAATGCGGCAGATTTCCATGTGCGCCCTTATGCACAAGGGTACAAGGGCTTTGAGCGAACAAAAAATAATCCGTGCAAAACAGAACGAAAATTCATTAGAATCACAAGAATGGAGTTGATTTTCAATGCTAGACAACTATCCCGATGTCCTGAGCTTCCGGCAGGTCATGGAAATTACGCATGTTGGCAGAAATCTACTGCTTCGTCTTCTGAACAGCGGCGAAATTCCCGCCTTCAAGATGGGAAAACTCTGGAAGGTTTACAAACAAGACCTGATCCAGTATATGAGCCAATGTCAGTAAACCATATCCTTCGTTTGGGGCAAAAAGAATCCCGTTGGACTCCACAGCAGGAATCCAGCGGGATTCGATTCTATCGATTTTTAATGCGCTCGTCTCAAATTTCAAGAAGAATTTTACGCTCTTGTACTTTTACCAAATCTGGATTTCAGCACCGTTCTCTTCCGCAATTTGGATTACATCATCCACGCACAGGGCTGCTTCTTCCTCTGTGGCGGGGTCGTATGCGTAATATACGTCATAGAGTGCCGGTGCCGGTGCCAGCTCATTGTTATAATCCACCACCTCATCATAAAATACCATATACTCCGTAAAACGCTCCCACGCAACCTGATTGCTATACTTTCCGCTATACTCATATACGTCCGTATACAATGCGTTCAGCCATGCAGTATCAAAATCACTCCCATAGCTGAGATAGTATTCTTTTACATTTTCCGGCATTTCTCCGATTTCATAGTGGCTCACGTCCACAGAGATCTCGCCAGAAAGTTCCGAATAGGTATCCATTCCATTCGTGCTAACAACTTTACGGTCTGATCTGGTAGCCGTCTGGGCAGAATTGTCGGAATCCGCATCCTCTGTGTAGGTTTCGCTCTCAGGTTCTGCCACGCTGACGCTGGAAGATGAATCGGCAAGGGCATCATTCAGCGCATTTTCCAGCTCATCGAGACTGCCCTCCAGCGCATTGCTGCTGGCAAGGCCGTGATCTTTGCAATAGCTGTCACTGATCTCGGAAAGTGCGACGTTCTGCATTATCAGGTTCAGCGTTTCGCCGTTCATGGTCATCCGGTCGATTTCAAAAGAGCTGTCATCATTCAACTTGAAATAGATGCCAACGGTAGCTTTTTCTCCCGTTTGTGTACTGACGCACTCACCGCTGTAGTGGACAAAAGTCACTCCATCCTGTTCATAATTTTCCCACTTGCCGTTTGCAAAGAAATCGTCCAGCACCTCGCCTACTGTGGCTTCTGCCGGGAAGACACTCAAGTATCCGTCCGAAACTCCTTTGGAACGGGCATTGTCTGAGTAAAGCACAGGATACAACATATATACCGCGACTGCAACAAACGCCGCTGTAATCGCCAGTTCAATGACCAGAGGCATCTTATGTGCGCCGAACAGCTTCCGGACTGCCTCCTTTTCTTCTTCCACCTGCTCCGCAGAAATTTTTTCAGGGTACAGGATGGCGATCACCTGCGACAACAGAACGCTGCTGAACACCGCATACAGGTATTCTTTCTTACTGCTTTTGGACGGCTTGGTCAGGATGGTCATTTTCAGACCATCGGCTGTGTTTTTCAGCTGATAGGTGCCGCGCTTTTTACTGTAAAAGGTCATGGCATCCGCAGTATCCGTAACCTGTTCAACGTCCGGGTTGGCAAATCCGCGGCGGATGCGGTCTACGGCTTCCTCCCAGCTCATTCCTTCCGGCAAAGGCAGCTGGCCTCTGTCATGTTCCGGGCCATAGACTTTTTTATAGACATCATCCCGGAAACCAAAATAGATTACTGCGGCGATCAGAAGCCCTAAAAGGACCGACACTGCTCCGGCACCGGTTGCAATACCTGTCACCACGCCCACAATAAATCCCAGCAGCAGCCAGATCTTTAAGGCATCCAGCGCAATGCTTCTGCGCGCAGATGCAGTAAACAGCGGATGAAATCCGCTCAGATTTTTGGATTTTCCTTTGGCTTTTTTAGCTTCTGCACTGCCATCATAGATTTTAAATCGTTCTTTCATGATGTTTCCTCCAATCTCAATAGATGCGTAGCCTTTTCCGTTCGGAATGATTCAATTGAATCATTTTGATGCTTCTATTATAAAGCGTTGATTGGACACCAATATTGTCCATCCGGCAAACTTCCATTCGGATTTTTCTATAATATAGCTTTGCATAGAAAAACCGCCCCGGCTTCCATTACGGAAACCAGGGCGGTTCGTTTGTTTTATGGATGCTTTTTCAGGCACTCACTTTCTATCGACTGACATTAAGGTTTTGGGAAGTTTTAGTCATATCTGTATTTAGAGGACTTCCCGTACACTTTTCGAAGCGATTTTTTTAGACTGACCACTGTTTCTTTGATGATCTTTGCCTCATCAGCAGAGCAATCCGCAAGCTGTTCGGTCATCCAGCTGTCGAACAGCGGCTTTGCTTTTTTGATCTCAATGCACAGCAGTTCGTCCGCCGAGCAGTCCAGCGCGTTGATGATGTCGATCAGCGTTTTCAGGCTGGGCACGGAGTTGCCTGTTTCGATATGGCTGATGTGCGTGACCACCACGCCGACCTCATTGGCCAGTTGTTCCTGCGTCATGCCCTTTGCAAGGCGGCAGGCACGGATGCGTTTTCCGATGTCGGCGTAGTCCACCATAGTACAAGTACCCTCCGTTTTGTGAAGTGATACTTGTATTGTATGTGCAATCGACTGCGATTGTAATAACCTGAAAGTGCAGTGGACTTTTTAAGGCATTTTAGTTTAATACTTTCTGCCGCCAACTTTTTTTGATTGGATACAGACGGCACGTTTTTTGATCCTGTGAAAACTCCAGTTCTGCATTTTCATGCCATTTCACGATATTCATTTCAGCCGCACTAAACCGAGCATCATTTCGCACAGCCTCGGCCACCTCTTTATAGAGGTTATCCATAAAGCCAGCTTCCACAGCATTGCATTCCACCATCTCGTTAGACTGCATCCGCTTTCCATTACAGGTTCCATAGAAAACAACTTCGTAGCTGGTGTCCGATACCAATGCCAGCAGTTCCACCTCTCGAATCTTCTTTTCCTCTAATACCGCCATTACCTCTGCAATTGACTTACTCATTTTAGCCCTCCTGTTTTTCAGTGCTGCCTATGTTGAAGGTTCTGTACATTTTTTCTCCTATCGTTTCGTTTCGCAGCCCTACACAAATACTTTGTAGCAGGCCATTTTCGTGAGACCTCGACACCGATGTTACCGAAACAGTATTTCCGTCTTCCACCATATCGGTCACTTCATCCATAAGACTCTGATTGTCTTCAGGCGATAACACATCTTTCAGTCCTTCCAGCAGATCTCTTGAGCCTTCTACATTATCCACTACCAATATTTTACGGATATTTTCGTAGGCATATTCTCGCACTATTTTTATGGGGCGAGAATCGTTACCCTCTCGAATAATAAATCCCTCATCTTCTACTTTCCCCCCTCGCTGTAGCACCCCCGCAATTTCATTTTCGGCACATTTCCAGTCACCGCGATTTATGGTCGAACGCATCGCCACAAGATTTTCTTTTCCAGGTGCGCCGCCAAGGATTCTCGCCTCCAGATGGCCTCCATCATCGTTTTCCAAACGATCGCTGCCGCCTGCTGCTATCTGTGCGCCAATATTCCGCTCGTTTTCCGGATGATAAGACGGATTTCCTTTCCATGAAAGTATTTCACCGTTTTTGTCTGTCTGGTATATAATTCCATTGATTTCATATTGCGATTCCGGCACAAGATCTCCATCAATTTTGAAAATATTTCCATCATCGTCTGTTTCACACAAAATGCCATCAATTTCAACCGTCGTGTTCGGTCCATAGAGTTTATCCAGGTCAGTCAGAATATCACCAAACTGCTTTTCACAAGAATCCAGCATTCGGTCTGTGATCCAGTCAAATCCCGCTTTCAATATTTCCCCTGCTGACATTTTTGTTTTTTCCGCATTCCCCAAGGAGCCCAAAACGGATTCGTCAACCTTTTCTATGTGACCCTCAAAAGAATCCAGAAGTGAACCATCCAAGCTTTCCAAGCCCCCGTCCAATGCCCCCCAAATAGCATTCTCTGTCTTTGAAGGCTCACCTTCCAGTATCTCCAGAATAGAACAGTCTGCATTTTCAGTACTGTCCTCCAGCCAACTGGACATTGATGCTTCCAACTTTTTATCAGAACGCTCAAGGGATGTCGACCCGTGTTTATCCAGCCTTTCACTGCCACCTTCCAGTAGGTTCAGGTGGCCGGTTTCCATTTTTACTGTTCCTTCATGGAGTCCTTCCAATCCTCGAAAAAAATCGCTCATACCATTTTTTCCTCTTTTGTTTCGTGATTCTTAAAACTCTCGCTCAGATTTTCTGCAAACTTACGGTTAGGGCATTCTTTTACAAAGGTTGTTACCGCTTGATGAAGAACCCATTTCGCAGTTTCCGGTTCCAGTCCATACTGGTTTTCAAGCCTGTACCACACCTTACGGCATGGATCATCCTTCAACGCTCTCAAATAAGCCCGCACACACTTTTCGCCGTCTATTCCGCCAAAGAAGTTCTTTACGATTCTTTCAGTACTGCTTTTATCGATTGGCTGTCCTTCAGCTGCTTTGTGGAGTGCCTGGCAGCACTCCACACCAAGAACACCCTCATAGCGATTTAACCATCGGGCAAACTGTTCAAACTCCCTTTTGCCGTTGAGTTGGATCGGTTTTCCTTCACGAATTTTCTGGAATATAAACTCTGTATTTATCACAGTTTCATACGTCTCTGATTTATGATAACGTGCCTGTACCTCCGGATATTCTTCTATTTTGCAAAGGACTGCCTCTGGCCACTCGTTCTGGTAAACAGCGGCCACACCCAGTTCCAGTTTTGCCAGTTCATTGATCTGTTCCTCTTTCAGACTGGCCGATGCACCCACCAGCTTTCGATCTTCTTCATCCGGCAGACGCAAAATGATCTTCGTGTTGGTGTTTCGGATGACCGATGCATCCAACAGTCCCGGGGCCTGATCGGCAATAATAAATCCCTCGCCGTAAGTACGCATTTCCGCAATGGCATTGGCCAGCATTTCCACCGACTTCCCCTGCAGGTTTGCACTCTCTTGTGATTGTTCTGCTGCAGTGCGGCGCAGCAGATTATGGGCTTCTTCCAAAACCGTAACATGGCGCAGCCGACTATTCATTCCACTGCTACACATCCGGTATTCCTGCAACTTCATCACCAGAATACCCATCAGCAGCGACTTTGTCTCCATCGAGCTCACACGGCTCAGGTCCACAATGACGTTCCGGTCGAACAGTTCAGCATCGCTCAGCGCATCCTCTGCGCAGAACACACTGCCATAAATACCATTCGTCAGCGAATTCACACGAGTACACAGTGCTCCCACATAGTTACTCTGCACCTCGTTTGAATAGTGCGATTTCTGAATAATGTCTGGCAGAACGTCCATCAAATCGAATAGGGTCGGAAATGTCCCCCTTGTATTCACAGATCTTCTCAGATCCCATCCTGCATTCTGATAGCAGCATTCGATGGCATCTTTCAGCACCGCAGGCATAGCCGCATACATCGGCCAGCAGGCATTGAAGATTTCAGTCAGTCTGTCAACATGTTCCAGAACGTGGATTTCTGTTGGAAATTCAAAGGGGTTGATGCGCAGCAGTGGTGTCCGGGCCGGATTTGTACCATACACAGCAGCTTTGATCCTTGCTTCATCGCTTCCAAACACATGCTTGTACTCGCCTTTAGCCGGTTCCACCACAAGGAATGTTGTTTTTCCGTCTTTTGTGAGCTCATCCAGCAGGTGGTAGACTGCATTGGACTTGCCTGCACCGGTGGAACCAGTGATAAATGTATGGGAAGCCATCGCCTGTTGGTTTAAGAGCAATTCTGCTGCTTCCTCTTTGCCCATGTGATAGATTTTGCCTAAATTTATCTTGTCCGCATCTTTTATGCAGTTGCTCGGCACATTGCGACCAAATTCTGCATGTTCGGTCACAAGCAATCCGTGGACAGAGCGATTCGGCAGGCCAAGATGCATCGGCAGCTCCCGACCGCTGACCATAGTGCCCGCTGTATAGAACAGGCTTTCTTCATCGTCTGTCCAAAGCCGCCGGGCAAAAGCCGGATGGGTGAATCGTCTGAGATACTCTTTCATCGGTTCGACATCAACCGGGTCGCGCCAAAGGTTGATAGCTCCGCTTTCTACCGAAGAGCCTTCTCCAATCATCAGTGCCCGGTATGTATTGGCTGCAAGAAGCGCTTTGGAAGGTCTGGACGACAGGAAATACGCTGCACAGCTGTAGCAGCCATAGTCCTCACTTTCTTTTGTACGCTTGATCTGCTCGTCGATTCGGTTCAGCAGTTCATCGACCGACTTATTGCAAACCTCGATCTGTCTGGTTTTGCCTGTACTATGTGTCTCGGTGGTTCCATTCTGATGCTGCCGGCTTTCTCCCTGCATTTCGTTATGGCTTTCCGTATGCATTTGGGTAAAACCTTTACTCAACCCGATTCCAAACGATTTGCAAATGCTCTTTGCATTGCTCCATGACTCACCATTTGTTTCTTTCGGGATAAGCTCTCCCAGCAGCGGAGACTTTGCAACTGCCGTTGCTGCCGTTGCCGCCCCAGCCTTTACAGCAGCAACTACCGCTCCTGCCGGTGGGAAGACCACAGAAACAGCAATGGCACCTACGGCAAGAATTCCAGCACCTGCCGCAATACCAAGCACCTTCTCTTTGCTCGGCAATTTCAGTTTTGTCACCTCATGGGAACCGCCCCTTGTATTTGTCGTACTGCTATTTATTCCGGCGTTCACGCTGAATGTTGTCTGTGTTCCCTTCGAGTCACTGGTGCCGTCCGTTACAGAAGTGGATGTGCCCGTGCAGAGTGTTTCCATCACAGCGCTGCTTTCATTTTCGCTATAAGACCATGTCGTCTTACGGAAAGGGGAAAGTGCACTGTACAATTCCTCGTATCCATTGCGGATACCTGCCTGTGTTGCTTCTGTGACAGGTTCTGCCAGAAATAGCGCCGTATAGGTGTTTCCGTCCATTGCATCAATAAAACGCTCGATGCCTTGAATAAAATCCTTATTCTCTGTTTTGGACTTGTCGCGGCTTGATGCAACGCAGGAAACTGAAGCAATTGCAGATTGCGTGGCACAGAATGCACCATCTGTACCACGCAGCAGATCACAAAGTTTATCTGTATCCAGCTCTTCCAATTTCAGTCCGGGAAAGTTGCTTTCCATTCCTCTTTCAAGTGCTTCTCCGGATGCTGTCAGGTCATGATTATCGATTCCCTGACTTGCCGGATTCTGCCGCACGCCCAGATAAATATTAGCCGGTGCCTTTTCATCTGAAACGTCGATCAATACTGCCAGACCACACCCAAGCGCCATACTGGCATGGTATACGGTAGAGAGCTTTTGGAGCATATCTTCGCCCTTTTTCAGCGTCAGGGCTTCCAGATGAAACATCTTGATACACTTTTCAGGATCCAACGTTTTTTTGAACTCTTCCGTGGGTTCCACCAGCAGATAGTCCTGAAGTTCTGGCAAATATTTTTTGTACACCAAATGGTCTGCAAGCGTCAACTGGTTTGCAAGAGCGGCTATCGGCGGCACTTCCAATGCACCCTGCTGCGTTGTCTGCATATCGCTCATAATTATCTCCCTTCAAGATTGCGCTTTATCCGATTCATCCAACTCATTGTCAAAATTATACCTATCCTGGTCAAATGGTAGCGGTGTTCTAACGTTCTTTATTATTGTTGCTGTTCCCATCACTGCTGCCGCTGCACATTTTACTGCACCTGCCATTATACCATCTGACAATGATTCCGTTTTTACCGGTGCATACAAAATATCAGACGATATGTCAATCACTTTATCAAGCGCCTTATCAACCTTACTCGGCTTCTTTTCCGTTTTTATTTTGCTGGTAGTTGTCTGCTTAAGCGTTTTTTCGCATTCTTGGATGATTTTTTCCGTTTTCTCTCGCTCACGTTCAAGCTCTTCATGCTGTTTTTTCTCTTTCTCCTTTCGTCGTTCTTCATCCAACCTTTTTTGTGCTTCTTCCCGAGCCCGTTTGCGTTGCTCTAATTCCTGCGAAGCATCCTCTTGGCCTTGTGCAGCGGCTTTTTGATACCAGATTACTGCTTCTCCCGCATTTTTCGGCACACCCGTTCCGTTTTCTAGGCATTTTCCATAGCGGTATTGTGCATCCGCATATCCCTGCTGTGCTGCTCTGCCATAATATCTTGCAGCTGCGTCCATGTCGCACAGGGTGTTCGCGCAATAATTACCGTACACAAATTCCGCCCTTGCCAAATGATACCAGTCTGCCGCGATACAGTACGCCTGCATAGCGCCTCTGCTATCACCGATTGCTTCCTGCTGCTCCGCAATCTCCATATATTCCTGTGCTGTTTTCTCTATTTCAGACAGTTCTGCCATTCTGCCCATTTTACTGTCCGATATGTTTTTCCGGAACTGCTGCCGCAGTTCTTCCGGGCCATGGAATATAAAGCAGTATGTTTTCTCCATCCTGCCGCTTTCATCCTGCTCTGCAATTTCTTCTTGCAGCCCCTTCCAGCTGGCGCGTCCTGTTATAGGGCAAAACCACTTTTCAACCGGCTTGTCTTCAAGAATAGCGGTTCCCTCCATCTCCCGATGATTGATGCAGATAGAGCGCAGGCCGTCCTTATAAAAAATCTCTACCTTGACCACATACATTTTAAAGTTCTCCTCCATCGCCATCTCTGAGATTTTAATGCAAAGGTTCAACGCCCACCAAATAAAATTTTAGCCATGATAGCCAGTCCGCCCAGCGCTACACCGGCAGTTGCGACACTGGCGCCTGTACCTTTTTTCAATTTTTCGATTCGTTCCTTTGCTTCTATCCTTGGGTCGAAAATTCCAACGTATATGCCTGTTCTTTTTGCCCATTGTTTTTGTAATTCCTGCTGGCGTTCATATGGTTCCAAGACATATTCTATATCTGCATCGTATTTTGAACTGTTTTCAAGTACTCTGTTATAACATTTCAAAGCCGCTTCTTTATTTTTCTTTACATTACCGCACCCAGTCTCATAGTACCATCCTAGATTAAATATAGCTTGTCTATTTCCTTTTTTCTCTGCCTTTAAGTACCATTTCAGTGCTTCTGTTTCATCGGGCTGGATTCCGGCCTGTTCATCTTTTATGCGGTTACACTCAGCCAAACCGATATAGCCCTTTACACTATCCTGCTCTGCTGCTGCCAGGAACCATTTCTTGGCATTTGGGATATCGCTCCACCTATAATAAATTTTCCCCAGTTCTGCTTTAGCATCTGTATTTCCCTGTTCAGCCGCTCGTTCATACCATTTCAGTGCCAGTTCATGATTGAAATCACCACAAAGGCCAAGATTATAGACCTCGCCCAATTTCATTTGTGCTTCAGCATACCCTTGTTCAGCAGCCTTTGTGTACCACTTTACCATTTCCTCCTTGTTATCCGGAATGCCGTTTTTACTATCTCCCAAGTAATAAAATTCCCCTAGGTCAAACTGAATTTTCGGGTCGCCCTGTTCGGCTGCCTTGTGATACCACATCAAAGCCCTACCCGCGTCTTTTTCCACCCCTTCTCCTTCTCTATAGCAATCGCCTAACATCCACTGTGCTTCTGCATCTCCACAATCTGCAGATTTTCTAAACCATTCTGCAGCTTTCGCTTTATCTGCAAGAATACCACCTTCTCCAAGGTAGTATATACAGCCAAGAAAATATGCAGCCCTTGCATGTCCCTGTTGCGCCGCTTTTTCAAACCACCTGACCGCTTCAATGTCATTTTCATCTGCACCACTGCCACTCCAATAGCAATCGCCCACTTTGAACTGAGCTTCTGCACGTCCTTGATTTGCAGCTTTATAGTACCACTCAAATGCCTGCTTGGGATTCTCGTAAAAGTCGGCCAGCCTTTCCTGCGCAGCTGCACATCCCTGATCGGCAGCCGCCTTAAATAGCTGAAATGCTTTCTTCAAATCTTTAGGAATGCCCTCGCCAGAGGCGTATTGCAGTCCCAGCCGATATTGTGCTTCCACATTTCCCTGCTTAGCCGCTTTTTCAAACCACTCGACTGCGGTTTCCAGGCTTTCAGGCACACCTTTCCCAAGGACACAACAGATGCCAAGTTGAAGCTGCGACTCTGCATCGCCCTGATTTGCAGCCTTCCAATACCATTTGACAGCTTCCTCCATGCTAGAACTTTGCGCATAAAGAGCTCCCAACATTCGCTGTGCCGTTGAAGATTGATAATCTTCTGCCGCCACATAGTAGGCCTTGACTGCATCATCGTAGTCACCGTTATTTTGGCATCGTTCTGCAATGTCCAGATATTGTTGCAGCAACTTTTTTCGTACGCTTTCCATGGCTGCTTCTTCCACCACGCCGCCAAGTTCATATTTTCTGGCGCATTCTTCAAATTCAAGTCGATTTTTCAACGGACCAATGAAGATATACTCGTATCTAGCGTCCTCGCCGGAATAGCTCTGTTCTTCAATCTCCCTTTTTAATCCTTTCCAGCTTGCACGCCCTCCTATGGGTAGAAACCAATCCGGAATCGGCTTATCTACAATGACATTCAGATTTTCAAGTTCCCTTCCGTTAACACGAATAGTTCTCAGCCCATTTTGATAGGATATTTCGACCTGAACTTTGCTCATGCTACAATCTCCTTTTTATCTATGGAAGAAGCTTTACATAGTCCCTCTGACTTCTCACCCACATCTGGATACCCGTGCCAAACACTTCCGCTTCCACGATCCAGCCCTTCTCCGTCACCTGCAAGACTTTCGCCGTCGGCAATCTGTCCAGCACAGATTCCAGACTTGGCCCGGTATACTCGAACCGGATGGTCTGCAACTCGCCGCCGTACATGAACTGGATGCGCTTGCGCATCTCGCCCTCCTGAAAGCGGTCGGTATACCGCTGGGCAAAATGCCGATCGAGAGTCTTATAGTTCTGGATACGGTCGATGCGGTAAATGGTGGGGGAATTATCCTGCGGGTTCTGAAAATGCTTATCCTTGTCGATGCCTTCGATGAACGCCGCCAGATAGAAATAATACTCGCTGAATAGGATGCCCACCGGCTCGATAGTGCGCACACGAGTCTCGCCATCGTGGGTGCGGCAGTAGGTAATTTCCATAACATTGTGATTTTCTACTGCTGTACCGATTTCCCATAGGCTTTCAATAAATTTCCGGCCATGCTTCGGCTCGACATAGTGAAAGCGTTCGTTGCTGATGAGCTCTTTGACCTGATTCAACCGGTCCAGCGGTGTACAGGCGAGGATCAGCTTGTCCAGAATCGGGAACATCTCCTCCTTGACCATGGAGCGGCTCTCCAGCAGGATCTTGCACACTGCCAAAATCTCGCTGCTGGTGAGGAAGCGAGAAAGCGTATCATCCAGCAGATAGCCACCCTTTGCGGAGTTGTATAAGATTTCCCGGCGCGGCTCACTGTCTGCAAAATGATTGCGCAGGGTATCAAGGTCGCGCTGGATGGTTTTCTCACTGACACCGAAGCGGTCAGCCGTCTGCTGTTTGTTCAGCACACCACCCTGTACCAGCACCTGCTGGATATAGAGTATACGGTCCAATATACTATTACGCACAGTTCATTCTCCTTCTCTGCTCATTGTAACACAGTGCAACAGCAGTCGCAATTCTTTGTGTTATTTTTGTCGTTTTACAGAATTACAAAAAAATTTTTGTTTCTTTTGCACAACTCCAGTATACAAAAAAAGATGGACAGACTGCCTGTCCATCTTCTAAAAAGTCAAGGTAGACTATTCTTAAATTGCCAACCTCTTTTGAAGCGATAGGCACTGTTCATCAGCTCGTCTGTGATGGTGTAAAGCGCCCGGCGTGGCGAACCATATCCGCCAATCAGCCCAATCACAATTGTAAGATTCAGCACAAATGCAATGCTCAACAGCACCATCAAAAATTTTTTCATACGCTCTTCTCCTTCTGTCTTATGATTCCGTCACTTTTCTGCCCTCATTATACAGATTTGGCTGGACAGTATGGTTGTCCAGTCTACACAAGCCACAAAAAAGGAACACGGCATTCTCGTTTTGAATGTCCCGTGTTCCTTCTGTCCGCTTTTTGCAGCACTTCTTCTACATAGAAGTCAATCATTCATTTCAGCGTCCTCCCGAATCTGACGCTTATATTTATAATAGGTATTCCGGGCAAGACCGGTCAATTTCATGCACTCCATGTCATCCAATGTGCCGCCAAACGCCTTACAATGGATACGGATCTTCTCCTTGGCTGCTTTGGACTTTTTGGTTTCAAAGCCAATGCCTTTCTTACGGCCAACCTGCTTGCCGTTCAGCCGGGCGGTCAAAAGTCCCTCACGGGTACGCTGGTGCAGATCGGCAACTTCTTTTTCGGACTGCTCAAAGGCCAGCTTGATCTGCTCCTTTGCCAAAGCCATCAGATACTCGTTGATGCCCTTCAAGATGAAGTCCACATTCGTCCCTGTCATGGCGATACTGCCGGACAGGGCTTTTTTGTAGGTCTCGGTGTCGATGTGGCGCTCTTTCAAGAACACCAGCCGGATGTCTTTATGATAGAGGTCCTCGTACAAAGCAAAGCCTTCTTCTGCATTTCTGGACATCCGGGACACCGAATCGAACACTACCACATCTCCGGCTCTCAGAATCCGGTAGAGCTTCAGCCATTCCGGGCGGGTGATGGATGTGCCGGTGTAGGCTTCCTGCACGATATGGGCAGTCGGGTATTCTGCCTTGATGTTGCGGATCTGGCGGTCAATGCTCTGTTTTGCAGTGGAAATTCTGCAGTAGCCATAAATACTCATAACTCTTTTCTTTCTGTATCAAAAATGCCGTAGGTGCAGAAAAGTATCAATTACAGCGAGATTGGACAATTTATCTTAGCAGATTGATAACGCTAAAATGACGAACGGCATTTTTAATACCTTTTCGGCACAAGTTTTCTGCTATTCCTGCTTCAAATAGGTCTCTATAAATTCTTCCACTGTGACACATGGCTTTTGATTTTTCTCTGTTCCTCCAAACGGAGCATAGTTCCAGTCCGTTTCCTCGTCAATATATCGCCGCCCATCGTCCGGCAGTTCCAGCGGTTCCGCAAGGATGATGGTTCCCCAGTGATTGACCATGATAAACGGTGCGATTTCACAGGGAATACCACGGCATTCATCATCGTGCCGCACATCGTAGGCGTACAGGCCGTCCGGGACAGTATCTCTCTTGATGCGGATGCTGGTGAACAGCGCAGGCTTTCCGCAAACCGTGATTTCTTCGTAACGTTCGGTCATTGCATTAAAGGTCATAAGGCGTTCCTCCTTAGATTTCAATGATAAAAGCTCTGAATTTCTCTTTGTAGAAGTCCATTGCACTCTGCGGCAGGGAAGTCAGATTCCCTTCGTTGTCACATCCGGCCAGAAATCCCGGCCCGGCAAGAACATCGGCTCCATCCCACAGCGGACGATTGAGCGGCAGGCCAAGCAGCTTGCCTTCATCATTGCAGACCAGTGTGACCTCTGAACCGGTGTCACTTAAGGTGATGCATTCGATCAGCCCGCCTACAAATTTCTGCATGGCTTCAAGAGTGTTGTCCAGCTCGATCTCCTTTGGCAGCTCCATTGGAATGAGCGCAAGGACTTTGATTTTTTCTTCTTTCATTGTGGTGCCTCCAAATAAAAACAGGACAATCCATGCGGACTGTCCTGCAAAAGTAAAGGGAGAGCATCCGAAGATACTCCCCCTAAGTCATATACAGTTTAGTTGATGCCAAGCTCTTTCATCAGCTGAATACGGTACTCCTTATCTTCAGAAGCCCGTTTTGCATCCTCAATGCGGTTTTGATCGAAGAGCTTCTTCATGAGCAGAGCCACACTATTTGCGCCTTCAGCCTTTCCACGATTTTCCACTTTATCAAGCACATCACACATATTGCGTGGGCCTCCTTTCTGGCCATCGGTATTGGTATTATACGCTTCCTCAAACCGATTATCATTCGTCATGATACTCAGCAGTTGAAGTGTCTCCTGCACATGGGTCAAATCCTGTGAACTCGGAATATAGTCGCCGTTTTCCCGTTTCTGTACAAAGTAGTCTGCAACGACCTTAAAATCACTCTGAAAAAGTTCTACTTGCTCATGGGTCAGATAAGCAATCTGGAACAGGTTGATTTTATAGTCGTTGACATACGGCTCAAACTCTTTGGGAATGTTCAGCCGCTCTTTCAGGGAAAGCGGCCCATTCCACGGCTTATCGTGACCAAAGTAAAGCACCAGCGTTACAACCGGATAGAGATTTTCGCTGTCGTTGAGCAGTTGCGCCCGATATTCTGCGCCATCGTAACCCATGACACGGAGCGGCATATTGGGGTCAGAAGCGGTCTGGTTTTCAAAACCGATACAGGCCACACGGATATTTCCGTTCTTCCAGCGTTTGGCAACATCCCGCTCGATCTCACGAATCTTGCCATCTACTTTGTAGTAGGAGCGTGGAGCCTGATCTTCCAGTTCATCCGCAGACAGAACTTGCTTGCCGTTGAACAGAAGCACGTTCACAATGTCCGAAAAGACATCGTTATAGGATTCCAGAATTTTTTCAGATGTATCCTTTTGCGCCATGCCATCACCTTCTTTTCTCTTGTTATTATAGTAGCATACAGATGTGAAATTTACAAGCATTCGCCTTATGCTACGTTCAATCTGGTTGCTTTATAGCAGTCTGCGCACATTCCCTCATGGGTAGCTGCAAATTCTGCCGCCTGCATGATGGAGCCATCCTTCAGCTTGACCCTCTTAATAGGCTGATTGCACCGGGCACAGATGCAGGGCACAGGCGGCTGTTCCTGCTTCTGGCTGGTGGATTTCGGTTTCGGCTGCTTTTGCGGCTCTGATTCCGGCTGCGGTGCGGCATCTTCCGGCAAATCCTCTCCGGCATAAACGTACAGACCCAGACCAAACATAGCAAGGTTCTTCACCAAGCACCGCATGATAGCCTTATTCACATCGAACATGGAGGCTGCTTCTACGGTGCGTTCTTCCATGCCGATCTTTTCACGGCGGCGGGTCTGCGGATTGTAGTCCCATTTCGGGGTGGTATAGGTGTAAGGCACAGCTTTCATGGCTTTGTTTGCGCCATCCAGTACAGGCAGCCACATTTCGTGCGAAACGCCCTCAATCGTGACCGAGGTATACACCATGAAGCCGGTTATGGGGTCATAAACATAGGGCAGACCGTTGAATTTCTTGACCTCATAGCTGGCAGCGGGATACAGCTTCTTCACCTCTGCCCAGGCATACGCCCAGCTTACATATTTCAGTTCCGTGTTGCCGGACTTTTTGACTTCCAGATGATCTTTGAAGTCGATAGCAAATAATTTTACGAATGGATTTTCTGTGGCCATAATAAACCTCCAAGAAAAAAGGCGGCAGAGAATTTACTCCCTGCCACCTGATACAAGATTTATGCCGCATGAACGATGGTGAATCTGCGGCTGCTTACATTTTTGCTGTACTGGTTGAAAATGTCCGGCTGCTCTTTCCGCAGACGTTGGGAATCCACACGCTTACTTTCGGAGGATACCCACGATACCTTGTAGCCCGGTGCTGTACCATAGGCAGCATCCTGCATTTGCAGCTTGACCTGTTGCTCGATGGCCGTTTTCTCCTGTTCCA
>ERZ1026864.192-NODE-192-length-43628-cov-5.186354_pt1 | contig 43628 bp, 62 predicted proteins | sample MGYA00380162_ERZ1026864 | MGnify/ENA primary metagenome ERZ1026864 (study PRJEB33269, sample SAMEA4719798) | human gut metagenome | biome: human-associated habitat; feature: organic feature; material: feces | place: Cameroon | collected 2013-10 ... | reverse complement strand
GTATAATATGTGTGGAAAGTTGAGACAGGTGAATACTAATAGTATTCGGAAGGAGGATATGTATGCCTAAGAAAAAGCCTCCCAGACCCTGGGAGCAGCCTTATGAAGAGGTCACAATCAGAGTGCCAAGGCATCCTGTTGTACGGTCAAGACGGGTCGACGACAGGCATCTTGTGGTTGACTTCAGGGGTATCCGGCTGCCGGGAAAAGTTGGCATGACTCACAATCCCGGTCGAAGAATCTACTTCTACTCTGCAGAAGATCTACAGGCCAGAATTGACGGGTATTTTGATTCTTGCAATGGTCCTATTTTTGACAAGTACGGCACTTTACAGCGGGACAAGCACGGCGAGATTATTACCGGTCAAGTTGAGCCCTATACCATGTCAGGATTCGCGTATCACATGGGAATTACAACAGGGTCGATTCTCATGTACAGGGACGGCGATGTGGACCCAATCTTGGATGAGTTAAGGTGCGACACGGATGATATCCTCACTTTCTCACGCGCATTGACAAGAGCCAAACAAAGGATTGAGGCATATGCCGAGAAGCGCTTGTACGATCGTGACGGAGCGAATGGCGCAAGACACGTTCTGGACTGCGCTTGCGGGTCTAAGTGGGTATCCAGTAAGGAGCTTGCCGAGATCCAGAAGATCCATGCTGAGATTGCCATGAAGCGTGAGGAGTTTGAGCTCAAGAAGAAACTCCTTGAGGACTCTGGTGGTGACGATGAGCTCACGATCAACATTGTCCGTGGTAAACGCAAGGATAGTACAGGTAAAGACGAGGAGGGTGGTGGTGACAAATGAGGGACGACGCCCTCCGCTTCTGTGAGGTGCAGCTCCGGCGCTGTAAGATCAACCTTGGCGTAGCCGAGGCTCGGGGTGACACACGGGCAGTGAGTAATTTGCAGCGCAAAATCAGCATATACACCTATTTAATAAATGTATTGAACGGGGATGACATCAATGGTTGTGGATAAAGAAGTGAATCCTCGCTTTGAGTCGTTTATCTGGGACTGGGATTATAGGACTTACCTTCTGGTCGGCGGCTACGGGTCCAGTAAGTCTTACCACATTGCACTCAAAATCATTCTAAAGTGTCTCCAAGAGAAAAGAAAGGTGCTTGTGGTTAGAGAGGTCTTTGATACCATTCGTGACTCTTGTTATGATCTGCTGGTCGAGATCTTGGAGGAGTTTGACCTTGTTGGAACAAGCAAGAATAAAGTACGCTGCTCCGTCTCTCCTATGAAGATCAGGTTCCCTAACGGGTCTGTGATTATCTTCAAAGGTATGGACAAGCCTACAAAGCTCAAGTCCATCAACGGCGTGACAATCGTTTGGCTGGAAGAGTGCTCTGAGATTAAGTATGCAGGCTACAAGGAGCTGCTTGGTCGTTTGCGTCATCCTACGCTGTCGCTGCATTTTATCCTGTCTACAAATCCGGTTGGAACGGAAAATTGGGTGTATCAGCACTTCTTTAAACGACTGGATGACGAGGGTAATGAGCACATCACTCTTGATGACAAAGTCCTGTACAAGCGGCGTACGATCATTAAGAATGGAGTGTATTACCATCACAGTGTGGCTGACGACAACCTGTTTTTACCTCAGTCCTACATAGAGACCCTTGACCAGATGCGAGAGTATGACCCTGACCTGTACAGGATCGCCCGACTTGGCAGATTTGGTCTTAATGGTAAGAGGGTTCTGCCTCAGTTTGAGGTGGCTGCATCTCACAGGGCTGTGATGGCTGCGGTTGCAGTGATCCCAGATAAATTCAAGTTCTGTGGTATGGACTTCGGCTTTGAGGAGTCTTACAATGCGGTGGTCAAAGTTGCCGTAGACGACGTACAAAAAATCCTTTACATTTATTATGAGTACTATCGCAACCACATGACTGACGACAAGACGGAGAAGGAGCTTAAGAAGGATGGACTTGACAAGGTTCAAATTATCGCCGACTGCGAAGATCCTAAAGCCATTGCATTCTATCGACAGTCAGGGTTTAGAATGCGTGGTTGTCACAAGTATGCAGGGTCACGACTTGCCAACACGAGGAAAGTTAAGCGTTTCCACAAGATTGTCTGCTCTCCCAACTGTCCCAACACAATAAGAGAGCTCAGCACACTGATCTACGCCAAGGACAAGCAGGACAACCTCATCTATGACGAGTTCAACATTGACCCGCATACGTTCTCGGCGATCTGGTACGCTTTGGATACCTATGAGGTCGCAGACGTTAAGTACATCCCGCGCAACAGTAGGAGAGGGGAGATTGCATGAGCAAAGGAAAAAGACTTACCAAGTCCAAGATGGTGAGCATCACGAGGATGCTGTTTATAACTACACAGGTGTCGGCACTTGTGTGGGTGTTTATCAGTTATGGGATCGCCGTGTACTCGACGGTTAAGTTACAGCAGGTCTACACCATGGCAGAGCTTTCTGAGCCCGCTATCCATACTATCCTTGGAGTGGGTATTCTTAAAGTTCTTGAAAATATCTTCGAGCACAACAATAGTAAGCTCTTTGGACAGAGTGTAGAGGAAGGGGGTACACAGTATGGATCTGATGAAGAAGCGTCTGGCTAACCTGTGCAGCGTGAAGAGCATCGTGACGATCGCTGCAACTGGCGCGGTGATCTACGGTTTTGTCGTTGACAAGATCACGGGCGAGCAGCTTATGCTGATCTACAGTTCGATCATCGCATTTTATTTTGGCACTCAATCCCAGAAGAATCAGGACGTTATCGACAATAAGTAAGAATAAAAAGCTCTGCCATGGACAAAATGGAGGTGACTTACATGGCTACTGAACCTGTTTCTATTGATGTTACAAGACTTTTAAATATTCCCACAGGCCTTATCAAGAATGAGCTTGAGGGTCTGTATGGCTCGGCTGTTCTTAGAGATATGTACGACATCATCAATCTTTACAGTATCTATGAGACCGGTGCGGAGTTTACCACTGACAGCAATGGAGACTATACTCCAGCTGATCTGCGGTATAAAACGTCCAGAGCGCTGTTGGACAAAGAGGCACGATTCCTGTTCTCCAAGTCCCCGGACATCTGGGTTGATGTCAATCTTGGGGATTCCAAGGAAGACAGACAGGCTGCACAGGACGCTTCTACAATCTATCAGAACCTCGTGAACGAAGTCCTTAAGAAGAACAAGTTCAAGAGCGCCTTGCTTCAGGCTGCAAAGGATTGCTTTATCGGCAAACGTGTGGCTATGATGTACAATGTCAACGTGGACACAGGCATTCAGGTGAGTTTCTTGCCGAGCCTGGAGTTTGTGTACGACGTTGATCCCAGTGACTACAACAGGCTCACGAAGATCGTTGCCTTTTACGGCATCAACGACGAGAAGTCCAAGCAGGATCAGCGAATCTACAAGAAAAAATACTGGTTGGAAAACGGCGTGTGCTGGTACTCTGAGGAGGTCTATGACGGTCTTGGCGCTCTGGTTGAGACTATCTCTGAGCCGACCAAGACCTTGTTTGAGTTCATTCCGGCTTGTGTCATTGTGAATGATGGCCTGAGCGGTGACTTGATCGGTGTGTCTGAGATCGAGCAGCTTGCAAGTTACGAAAGCTGGTACAGCCGTCTTGCAGGCGCGGACATGGATGCTGAGCGCAAGGGCATGAATCCTATCCGCTACACGATCGATGCCTCCCCTGAGAGTACAAAGGACCTCAGCATCTCGGCGGGCGCATTCTGGGATATTGCCTCTGACCAGAACAGAGCCTCCGACACATATGCGCAGGTCGGTGTGCTGGATACCCAGATGAGTTACAGCTCGGCTCTTACAAGCACTCTTGACCGTATCAAGAACACCATGTACGAGCAGTGTGCTGTCCCTAACGTTAGCCCTGAGGCCATGAAGGGTGTTGTCTCTTCGGGTAAGACTCTTAAGGCTATCTACTGGGATCTGATTGTCCGCTGCGAGGAGAAGATGCTGGTTTGGCGTCCGGCGCTGGAGTTCATGGTACAGTGCATCATTGAGGGTGCTCGCTTGTATCCGGAGGCAGCTAAGTTCTACATTGAGGACACTTTGCCTGATGATCAGTACTCTGTCCGTGTGGATAACCAGTACCCGCTCCCTGAGGACGAGGCCGAAGAGAAGCAGACCGACTTGTCTGAGGTTACGGCGCAGACCATGTCCAAGAAAGCCTACATGAAGAAATGGCGCAACCTTACCGATGACGAGGCTGACGAAGAGCTGCGACAGATTGCCTTGGAGCGTCAGATTCTTGAAGACAGCTATGCCGGTGACACTGGTGTTGACTTCGGTGAAGAGGACGAGACTGGTGCTGAAGGCGAAGAGGCTGACTTCGGTGATGACGACATTGAGGACACTGAGCTCCCGAGTGATGTGTCTGTAGAAAAGGCTCTCAAAGAACTGGAGGGACTGTTAAATGGCGTATGATCCTGTATATCAGCACGAGTACTATATGCGTCATCGCAAGCTCAAAGGGCGCAAACGTAAAGCCCAGACCAAACAGAGCAACATAACACAGAGAGTATCTTCTAAGGGTCTGACAAAGGCTTCCCGCTCCAAACTGAAGGACTACTACCAGCAGCTCAAGGACAATCTTGCTGACGCCAAGGCCAACATTGACGAGGCCAAGACCCAGACCATTGACCACCTGAACGAACAGATTCAGAATCAGATCGATTCTATTAAGGCCAAGATCACCGAGGGTATGTCTAAGGAACAGAAGCAAGCCCTTCGTGATCAGGTCAAGGAGCTTAGACAGACCAAGAAGGATACCCGAGCCAAAATTGTCCAGACTGCAAGGGATATGTACTCCAATGCCCGTAGCGAGACCAACAAGGCATACAATGCTATGGTCGACTATCTCAAGGGTGAGGATGCTAAGACCAAGAAGTCCAAGAAATGAGGTGTGATGTATGGCAAAGCTCAACTTGAATACAGCACAACAGGCAAGGGTCAGGCTGACCCAAAAGCAGCAGAAGCACATTGCCCAGATCTACAAGAATGCTGCTCTGTCTGTTGGTAGAAAGGCGAGGTCTTTGCCTAACACGCCGTCCTCTCCTCTGTACAAGTCCGAGCTTAACAAGCTCAAGAAGGAACTTAAAGTACAGCTTACTGCTGCCGAGCAAGCTCTCAAGGGTGAGATCTATGACAACATGGAGTCGGCTGCTCAGGCGGTAGTTAAGGACAATCTACAGTTCCTTAAGAAGGTTGGTCTTACTGTTGAGGGTGCTTACTCCAAAGTCCCAACTGAGATCGTTAAGATGGTGGCTACAGGTCAGCTCTATGAGGGTAAATGGTCACTAAGTCGTGCCCTCTGGAAAGACCACATGAAGACTCAGTATGATATCAACACGGTGGTCGCCACAGGCATCGCAGCCAACAAGAGCGCCTATGACATTGCTAAGGATCTGGAAAAGTACCTAAAGCCAGACGCAAGGAAAGACTGGGACTGGAACAAGGTCTATCCTGGTACAAGGCGCAAGGTGGACTACTCAGCACAAAGGTTGGCTCGTACCATGGTGTCCCATGCCTATCAACAGGCATTCGTTAGGACGACCCAGAATAATCCTTTTGTGACGGAGTACATTTGGTTGTCGTCTGGTGGAGAACGGATGTGCGAGATCTGCGCTGATCGTAATGGTCAACACTATCCTAAGGATAAGCTCCCACTTGACCATCCTAATGGAATGTGTACCTTTGAGGCCGTGCTTAGTGGGAATATGGTTGACATTTCCAACCGACTTGCTGACTGGGCTCTGGGTAATGCCGACTCAGACATAGACAAGTGGATAGAGAGCATGGGGGTTGATGCAAAGAATCTCCCTAACGTGCAGCGGGCGTCCCAGATGGCTAACACAAGTGGCAAAATTCCTCCTGCCGAAGAATGGGTTAACCTCATAAAGCAGGTTGAGCTTCAGGATATGCTCGACATTGAGGAAGCTAATTTTGAAAAGTTTACTGGTACAGAAAGAGATGCACTCCGTATATATACAGGCAGCTCTTATAGACGTTGGAACGGATACCTGAGAGGAACTCAGTCTGATCTTAAGTTTGGAGAAGAGTACCTAATAGAATCTGCAAAGCAAGCGCTCTCAAAGTCTGCCTTTGAACGTCCTGCCGTCCTTAGACGTGGTACAGACCTTGGTGATTTGGCTGGTCTTATCGGTGCAAAGGATTTTGACCAGACCAAGTGGGATCTTGAAAAGATGTCAGCAAGTGAGCTGAACAAACTGTATGCAAACACTGTTGGTGAGTACAAGGGCTTTACGAGTACGTCATCCATGTGGGACAAGGGCTTTTCTGGTCCGGTTGAGGTTGTGTTCTATGCTCCTGAGGGTACACAGGCGTCGTCCATCATGGGTATTTCTCAGTTCGGTACAGCCGAGGGTGAAACTCTTTTGAATGCTGGTACAAGAGTACGGATCCTAAGAATTGAGGAATCTGATGGGCACATGAATTCTGATATTCGTATGTACCTTGAGATACTTCCGCGAAAATAGTGCTTGCTTTTTGCAAGAAGATGATATATAATGGTTTCATCAATTACAAGGAGGTTACAATATGAGTGCTAAAAAGAGCTCTGACAAGAGCATGAAGCAGCGTATCGCATCTGAGGCTCGGGCTTGCGTGCGTATCACCAATAACGATCTCGTTTGTAAGGACTGTGGGTACAGGTTCCCTGACAACAAGGTCTTTGGCAATACTACTCGCTGTAAGAAATTTACCCTGAAGCCGACTAAAGTCTTGGGAGGAGGATCCTGTGATGAATACCTTAAAGTACGATAAAGTTCTTGGAGCTCTGTACGGGTTCGCTATCGGTGACGCCATGGGCGCTACCACTGAGTTCATGACTGCTTCTGCCATCCATGCTCAGTATGGTCAGGTTGATCAGATTATTGGCGGCGGTTGGCTGCACCTTAAAGCTGGAGAGGTAACTGATGATACTCAGATGACCCTTTGTGTGGCTGACGCCATCATGGATAACTGGCCTAACGAAAATGCTGTCATGCAGGGCATCTGCACCAACTTCGAGAACTGGCTTGCTACCAAGCCGAAGGACGTGGGCAACACCTGTTACCGGTCTATTATTCGTAACGAGGGTAAGCCTTGGAATGACTGGTCTTGGAATAACGAGTTCAGTCAGAAGTCCTGTAAGATTCAAGACCTTGGCAATGGTGGCCTGATGAGATGTCTCGTGCCGTGCCTGATGGGTAAGGAAGGATTGGCTGTCATGCAGTCTCGGCTTACCCACACCAATGACATTTGTGATTATGCAGTCCAGCAGTACTTCGCAGCCATGAAAACCTGTCTCTACAGTGATACCCCGAATAGGGATCTTCCTAAAATGACCAAAGCAGACCCTTCCGGTCATGTGGAAAATACCCTCCGGAACGCCATCTGGTGGAACCGAGGCGGGTACACATTCCGGGACACTATCATCGCGGCGGTGAATGACGGTGGCGACGCAGACACTATCGCGGCGCTGGCGGGCGGTTTAGCCGGAGCTCGGTGTGGGTGTAGTCAGATCCCGTCGGAGTGGCTGAGCGTCCTTCAGAGGACGGAGAGAGACCATTTGAAACGGGTGGCCGACTTCATCGTCGAAAACGTCGGGTAAAATGAAAAATATTTTTCTCAATCTTGTAAAGCCCCTGAAAAAGGGGCTTTACTTTTTCGAAAACATATAGTATAATATTTCCGGAAATATACTAATAGTATTATTTTCACACATATAAATAAAGGAGGCGTCGATTTATGACGAATATCACACACTGTGACCTCTGTCAGGGGGAGATCCAGGTCACCCCTCAGGTTCTCGAGGAGAAGCAGCTCACCCTCCAGTTAAAGAGCGGTGCTGAATGCAAATGCGACGTGACGTTCGTGAACTGCCCGCACTGTGGCAAGTCTTACGCGGTCATCGTCGATGACTGGGAGACCAAGGAGCTGCTGAGCTCGGTAAAGTGGCTGTATCTTAGAAAGCTCAGTTACCTCAATAGGCACAAGCCCGTGCCCAAAAAGCTCCAAAATCAGCTCCTCAAACTCAACAGGAAATTAGACTTCAAGCGTGAACAGCGCGCTCCGGAGTTTAATGAAGCCGTTTACCAGCTTGACGGCAATACCTATCAACTGGATTATCGCTACCATGTGCGATGAACATGGATATTGTAAGGAGGAACCTATGGAAAAGTACCTAACTACACTCAAAGGCGTCGGTATTCAGTTCTTTGCTGATCCCCCTGCAGACCCTCCCGCCGATCCTCCGGCTGACCCGCCTCAGGATCCCCCTGCTGGTAAGACTTACACGCAGGAGCAGCTCAACGCCATGATGGCGAACGAGAAGCGCACGGCACGTCAGGCTCTGCTTAAAGATCTGGGTATTGAACTCAAGGATGAGAAAGCCTACAAGCAGACGGTCGCCGACCTCAAGAAGACTCTTGACGCCGGTAAGACTCAGGCTCAGCTCGATGCTGAAGCTAAGAAAGCTGCCGAGACTGCTCGTGATGAGGCCAATGCCAAAGCATCCCGACTTGAAATGCAGGTTGCAGCTCTTAAGGCGGGCGTCAATCCTGATTCGGTCGAAGATGTCATTACCTTGGCTTTAGGCAAGGTCAATGAGAATACCACCATCGAAAAGGTGCTGGATGACCTCAAGGAAAAGTATCCTGCATTCTTCGGTGAAGAGAAGGGTAGCTCGGGTACGGGCGGTTCCACTAATCCCAAGCGTAAACAGTCCGCTGGAGCGGAAGGTCTTGGTCAGAGATTAGCCAAGGCACACAAAACCAGTGTGAAGAGTAGCTACTTCACAAAATAAATCATGAACAAGGAGGAAAATCAATGTTCAACAAGACTGGTATCAAGAAGACCACTGGTGCTGCACCTGTCCAGATTCTGTTCGACGTTCAGAATCAGGTCTCGGTCAGTATCGTGGTCGACGACGGTTATTCCGTCACCCGTGACGGTCGTAAGATCGTTCCCGCTGGCACTCCCCTGTCTGGCAGCCTGACGGCGCGTAACACTGCGTTTGTCAAGGCTGTGGACAACACGGCTGAGTCTGGTGCTTCCAATGGCAAGCCCGCTACGGGTGTGTTGCTGCACGATGTTGATGTTACCGATGGTGACACCAACGGTACGTTGCTTATCTGGGGCTTCGTTGATCTGAACAAGATCGACACCACCACGGCGGAGCTCCTTACGACTACCCGTCAGGGCGAAATGCCGTCCATTAAGTTCCTCAAGTAAGTAAGAAAGGAGAACTACACAATGACTATTTTCGACCTCGTCAAGGCTCCTGAGCTCACTGCTTACTGGGAAGAGCACACTCAGGATATGCCTCCTTACCTCGGTGAGGAGCTGTTCCCCGCCGACAAGAAGCTCGGCCTGAAGCTCGATTGGATCAAGGGTGCGAACGGTCTGCCCGTCGTCCTCAAGCCGTCTGCGTTTGATGTGGGTGCTGTGCCCCGTCCGCGTATCGGCTTCGACAAGCTGGAGACCGAAATGCCCTTCTTCAAGGAGAGCACTTACATCGACGAAGAGCTCCGTCAGCAGCTCAACATGGTTCTCGAGACCGGCAATCAGGCGTACATCGACTCTGTCATGAACCGCGTCTTTGCCGACGAGATGCATCTGCTGGAGGGCGCTCGTGCCCGTCGTGAGCAGATGCGCATGATGGCTCTTACCACCGGCGCTATCGCCATCACCGCTAACGGTCAGGCGTACAGCTATGACTACGGCATCCCCTCTGCACACAAGTCTGAGGTCACGACGTCTTGGTCTGACGCTGCTTCCGATCCGATCGAGGATATGCGTATCGCTATGGACAAGATCGAGGATGACACCGGCGTCCGTCCCACTCGCGGAGTCTGCACTCGCAAGACTTGGGGCTACCTCCGTGTCAACCAGAAGATCATCAAGTCTATCTTTGTCCTGTCCAACGGTCAGGTCACGGCGCTGTCTGACGCCCGACTGAGTCAGTACCTCATGGATGAGCTTGGCCTGGAGCTTATCGTCTATGGCAAGCGTTACAAGAATGACGCCGGTACGGCGACTCAGTTCGTCCCCGATGATGTGGTCACTCTGTTCCCCGAGGGTACTCTGGGTAACACGTGGTTCGGTACTACCCCTGAGGAGTCCGACCTGATGGGTGGCAAGGTCGCCAACGTGTCCATCACTGATCTGGGTGTGGCTGTTACCACCATCCAGAAAGCTGACCCTGTCAATGTCGAGACCAAGGTCACGATGATCTGCCTGCCCTCCTTTGAGTCTGCTGACAGCGTCTACATCCTTGACGTAAAGAAGGGTTAAGGAGGCTGCTGAGATGATCCGCATTACGAATGGTCGTATTACCCTGGAAGTTTCCCAGAGCGCATTTGAGACTATGTTCAAGCCCGCCGGATTCGTCCTCGAAGGATCCTTTCTGAGTCCTGAAGCCGATGGGGGTAGCAATACCCCCGATGACTTCCGGCTGCCTCATCTGGGTCAGCAGGAGGACGAAGAAGAGGACTCTGAGGACACTGAGCCGGAAGAGTCTGAGGAAGAGGACGAGGAGCAGCCCGTTGACTACTCCGAAGTCCCTCTCAGTGAGCTTGGCTACGAAGAGCTCTGTGACTACGCTGACCAGCTTGGTCTTGATCGTGAGGGTATCCGCTCCAAAAAGGAGCTGCGCGGTATCATCCGTGAGCATCTGAAGAACTAAGGAGGCTCCTATGAGCAGCTTGGAAGATCTGAAGATTGTACTGCGGGAAAGCGACATCCCGTTCTTCACGGATGAACAGTTGGAGTTCTACCTAAGAGAAAACGGCGGAGATTACAGTCTCACAGCCTACCAGTGTCTGCTCATTAAGGCTGAGAACACGGAGCTTCAGGTCTCTGGTCTAAGCACTGGGGACAGCTCCAAATACTTCCGTCGTCTGGCTGCTCGGTACAGGCCAAACAATTCCGGAGTACTCAAAGGAGGCGGTTAACTTGTACGCAAACGCGTTTCAGCTTAACAAGACTCGGCGAGCCATCAATACTCTGGGTAACTGGTTTGTGTTCGAGCGTGAGGGTGAGAATGAGTTTGGTGAGCCTAACGGTGTGGTCGTATCCACTGTGAGTTGCAAGGGGCTATATCACGAAACGACTTCCTACCTTCAGAAGAACGCCGCTGATGGTTCCACGACCCGTAGAAAGCCCTCCCCGATGATCCTTTGTCTGTGGGAGAGCGCAGAGCTCTTACAGCACAAGGATACTCTTACCTACAATGGCAAGAAGTACATCATCGGTGAGATCAAGAATCTGGCTGAGGCCAACATTATCGCCGACATTTCCTTAGAGGAAGTGCAGGTGGGCTAAGATGGCCTTCAAGCTGGATGCAGAGGGTTTACTCTCTGGGTTAATGGAATTCGAGAATAAAGGAGAGGCTGCCATCTGGGCTTATGCAGAGACGGCAGCCCTCCAGCTCCAAAATTACGCTAAAGAACACCGACCTTGGACTGACCGTACAGGTCACGCTCGTCAGCGCCTGACTTGTGACGTTACAAAGCAGTCCAGCGTTTACAAGCTAACTCTGTCCCATGGCGTGGATTACGGTATTTGGCTCGAGCTGGCTAATGAGAAGCGGTTCGCTATCATTCAGCCGACCATACTTGCCAACTCTAACGACATTATGACAGGGTTTGAAAATCTCCTTGAAAGGCTGGGTTGATTATGGCAGAAAGCCGTATCCAGGATATTTTCTTACACCTGAAGAAGTCTGGCTTCAAGGTGTATTACCCTACTCAGCATCAAGGGGAGTGTACTGAGCCTTATGTTGTGGTTAAGGATGCTACTACCACGAAATATCTCAACTTTTCAAGCACCATCACTTACTACGACATCATGTGCTACGTCCCTAAGGATGCTTTTAGCACACTGGAACCTTTCCTTGAACAGGTTAAGGAAGCCATGAAGGGTCTTGTCCCCATGATTAAACCGACCTACACTCAGACCCAGTCGTTCTATGACGATACTATCAAGGGTCATATGATCAGTGTGCAGTACAAGAATTACAGACAAATCATTTAACAAGGAGGTACAATATGGCTCTCAAGAAAGGTCATGAGATCCCTACGATTGATGTGTCCCTTGTGACCATCAAGAGTAAGGCAAGCAACGGCGCTGAGATCGGCTTGAACACTTCCTCCAAGATCGCGGTCAGTCCTCAGACGGACACTCAGGACGCGGTCAAGCTGGTGGTCAAGGGTGTTCTCATCGCTCAGAAGCCTACCACTACGACCCTCACTGGCAACACTATCACGCTCACGGACAATGTCTTCAATCCTGAGATCGTTAAGATTCTTCAGGGTGGTACAGTCAAGTACTGGACTACTAACGAGAAGACTGCTGAGGGTGATACTGATGCTGGTTTTGGTGTCAGTTCCTACACGCCGCCTGTTGCAGGCTCTAAGGACAAGGGCGAGGTCTTTGTTCTGTGTGCCTACTCGGCTATCTACAACGCTGCTGGTCTCTGCACGGGTTACGAGAAGATCGAGTACCCGAACTGTCAGGGTACGCCTGTCGCACTTAGCAGCGAGGACAACGTATTCCGTGCCCCGGAGTACACCATCAATTCTGCCCCCAACACTGGTGAAGCCCCCTATAAGATCTCTTATGTGGAAGAGCTTCCCAGTGTTTCGTAAGAGTTACAAGTAACAAGGAGGACTATCATGAACGAAATTACAAGCATTGAGCAGCTCGCTCAGTATTCTCAGGGTCAGGTGGTTCAATTCCCTGACTTCGCCGAGGGTCAGCCTTTTGTGGCACGCATTAAGCGTCCCTCTATGCTTGTCCTTGCAAAGTCTGGACAGATCCCTAACGCTCTGCTGACCAAGGCTAACAGCTTGTTTGTTGGTAAGGGCATTAACGACAAGGACAACAATGCTCTGAAGGATCTCTTCAAGGTTCTGGATGTTATTTGTGAGGCTTGCTTCGTTGAGCCTACTTACCAGCAGATTAAGGATGCTGGCGTGGAGCTGACTGATGAGCAGATGATGTTCATCTTCCAGTATACCCAGAAGGGAGTTCAGGCTTTGGATTCCTTTCGTGTCCAGTCCAAACATCATGAACGTCCTGTCGATGGCGCAGCGGTACAGGAGGCGTCCCTCTGAGCTGCTGAGCATAGACGATGATTACACGGCCTATTGCTTTGACGAGGCCTGTGCGTTCATTGCAGGGAGGCTGGATGCTGGCGACGAGATAGCATTCAACCGGCAGTATTCCAGCTTCTCTGACTTGTATGCTCAATATGAATAACTGGAGGTGAGAATATGATTGATGTTGGCTCTGCTGTAGGATACCTGTTACTTGATGCTTCTGGCTTTGAGTCTGGGTTCGACAAAGCCATGAAATCAATGAAGACCTTCCAGGACCAGAGCTCTACCGTGGGTGACAAGTTTGCAGCCATGGGTAGTGCAATGACCTCTGTTGGGTCAAGTCTCACCAAATCTGTTACCCTACCTCTTGTAGGTATTGGTACGGCGGCTGTCAAGATGACCTCTGATTTTGACAGCTCTATGGCAAAGGTTGAGGCCATCTCTGGCGCAACTGGTGATGAGCTGGATGCTCTTAGAGAAAAGGCTAAAGAGATGGGTGCTCAGACCAAGTTCACGGCCTCTGAATCTGCAGACGCCTTTACCTACATGGCGATGGCAGGTTGGAAGACCGAGGATATGCTCAATGGTATCGAGGGCATTATGAACCTCGCCGCTGCATCTGGTGAAGATCTGGCTCTTACGTCTGACATCGTTACCGATGCACTTACGGCATTTGGTCTTCAGGCTCAGGACTCTGCTCACTTTGCTGATGTGCTTGCGGCTGCATCCAACAGTGCTAACACTAACGTGTCTATGCTGGGTGAGTCCTTTAAGTATGTAGCACCTGTGGCGGGTTCTCTTGGGTACAGTGTGGAAGACACGTCTGTCGCCCTTGGTCTTATGGCTAACAGTGGTATTAAGGCTTCTCAGGCTGGCACGGCGCTCAGAACCTTGCTTACCAACATGGTCAATCCGACTGACAATATGGACTGGGCTATGAGAAGACTGAATGTTTCCCTTACCGATAACGAGGGTAACATGAAGTCCCTGAACGAGGTCATGGTTGACCTAAGAAATGGCTTCAGTAAGCTCAGTCAGGCTGAACAGGCAGAAGTAGCAGCTAATCTTGCTGGTAAAGAGGGTATGTCTGGTCTGTTGGCTATCGTTAACGCAAGCGAGGCTGACTTCAACAAGCTCACAGAGGCTATCAATGCTGCTGATGGTACTGCTCAGGATATGGCTGATACCATGCTGGATAACCTCGGCGGTCAGCTTACCATCCTTGGCTCTGCCTTGGAAGGTCTGGCAATCTCCTTCGGTGAAATGCTCGTGCCCTCTTTAACCGAGGGTGTACGCCATATTACCACATTCGTTGACAGTCTCAACGCCATGGACGATGGCACTAAACAGGCTATCCTCACGTTTGGCATTATCGTGGCTGCTATTGGACCGATGCTCCTTATCTTTGGTAAGTTGGCTACGTCTATTTCGGCTATCATCGGCCTGATCGGTGGTACGGGTGGCTTGGCTGCTGTGTTTGGTCTGCTCACTGGTCCGTTGGGGATTGTGATTGGCCTTGTGGCTGCACTTACGGCTGCATGGGTAACTGACTTTGGCAACATTAGAGAGTACACGTCGGAGATCTTTACCAGTATCGGCGAAATTATCTCTGCCACGCTTGATCTTATCACTATGCTATGGGAGAACAACCTCTTTGGCATTAGAACCATCCTGGAGACGGCGTGGGAAGCTATTGAGACTGTGTTTGAGAGTGCACTCAGGATCATTTCTGACCTGTTTGGAGCTTTTGCAGCAGTCTTTTCAGGTGATTGGGAAGAAGCTTGGGAAAACCTTAAAGACATCGGTGCTACCATCTGGGACCTCATTAAGAAGTTTTTCTCTGAGTTCCTGAACGGTCTTGTAAATGCACTTGTTACCATCACAGCTCAGCTTTGGGGTGCTGGTAAAAGCCTGTTCCAAGGCTTGCTGAATGTCTTTAAGGAGATCTGGAACAACATTAAGAGCTGGTTTTCTCAGGCGTCTAAGGATCCTGTCAACATCCTCAAAAACCTTATTCCGTCCATGTTACAGGCCGGTAAGGACATCTTTACCGCCCTATGGAATGGCCTCAAGTCCGTTTGGAGCAACATTACGTCTTGGGTTACGGATGCTGTTAACTGGATTAAGGAAAAGGTCAGCCTCTGGAACACTGAGTCCAACAAGGTGAGCTCCAGCCGTGGCGCTGGGTTTACTGGTAACAGACAGGGTTCTTACGCAAGTGGTCTGGACTACGTCCCCAGAGACATGGATGTCAGAGTCCATGAGGGTGAAAGCATCTGGACCAAACAGGAAACCAACGAGCTCATCGAGGCTCTTAAGAACAAGGGTACTTCTGGTGACATTACGGTGGTCAGTCCCATCTATCTTGATGGTAAGAAGATCACTCAGGTGGTCACTAAGAGGCAGCTCCAGGAAGCGAGGGCGAACGGATGATCTTAAAGTTTGATGGTGTTGACGTTAGTAGCTGGTTTGATGAAGAGACTGTCCATGTGGACGCCAAGCCGGTTACTACAACTCAGGTACAGACCCTCGACGGCGTTACTCATGACAGGGTTATCCGCTGGAAGAGTACTTGGTCTGCGAAGGTCTTACCTCTTACCAGAGAGCAAGCCATTTCCCTCAGCTCTATGCTTCGCAAGACCACAATGGAAGTTACCTACGAGAGTCCTCACTATGGTGAGGTCATTCAGAATATGAGGGTCAGCTACATTCCATATGATACTGCACTCAAGTATAATGACTTGGAGTACTGGAACGGCGGCACTCTCTCCTTGGAAGAGAGGTGAGTAAATGCATACAACGACTGCGCTGTATAAGCAGCTACTTAGCAATCCTAACCATGTCAAGGAGATCAAGCTGACCATCGCTGGTACAGACTACAGCATGGGAGACATTGTCTCCCTGTCTGTACCGAACAGTCTGTACAGCACTTTTGGCGTGGGTAACGCCGTAGCCGGACAGATCGACATGGAGATCTATCCCAAGGGTTCTATCCCTCGTCAGGCTAAGATCCAGGTCTTTGTAAGACTTGTACTTGGCACTCAGGCAAGTGAATGGATTCCAAAGGGTGTGTTCTTCTTCTCGACAAGAGAAACTGACCGGCTTACAGGAGTCATGACTGTGCATGGCTACGATGCAATGCTCAAGGCCGAAGAAGTCTGGCTTGACTCCACTTATGATACCCAAACTTGGCCTATGCCCGTGGTTGACGCAGTCAATGACATTGCTGACCGCATGGGTGTAGCAGTGGATAGCCGTACCACGCTGAACACGGCGTTCCCGGTACAGTACCCTGTGGATACAGCTGGTGACATGACCATGAGAGAAGTCCTTAAGAGGATCGCTGTTGCTAATGCTGGTAACTGGATCATCTCTGACGAGGGCAAGCTGCTTCTGGTCAAGCTCAATTCCATGCCGGAGGAGACTTCTTACCTCATTAACAACATCGGGGAAGCAATCACTTTCGGTGGGGATAGAATTATTGTGTAAGGAGGTACAGAATGGACAAAATTTTCCTTGGGTCTATGGTAGAAACCTTACTTCCGGGTATTGAGTCTTTACCTATCAACAAGGTTGAGATCCTTGACGATAATGGAGACGTCCTTGCTGAAGCCTCCTCCAGCAGTATCTCTAATGGTAAGACCCTAACAGTGGTCAATCCTGATGGCACAACCGCTATGGCGGCCTACATCCTGTCTCAAACTGAAGGATATGTGCAGCGTTCCTATGAGGGTAGAAATGCTCTCCTTGATCCAGCTGCTGAGCTGGGTGATGGTGTTACGGTTGGTGGTATCTATTCGGTTATTGCTGAGCAGACCTTACAGTTTGATGAGCTGTACAGAGCTGACATTTCTGCTCCGGCTGCGGACGAGATCGATGACGAGTATCCTTACAAGTCTCCTACGCAGAGGCTTATCGAGCGCAACATGGCTACCACACGGTCTCTCATTACCAAGTCCAATGAGCAGATTCAGCTCAAGATTACAGGAATTGAAGGGGACGTGTCCGACCTGACTGTATCCCTTGGTAACATTAGAAGTGAAGTCTCCGGTAAGATTGACGAGAAAACTGCACAGAGCTTGATTGACCAGAGTATTGACAAGATCGAGTTGAGTGTCTCCAGTGCAGGAAGTGGTAGCACCTTTACCCTAAAGGCTGGTAGTGCTGTACTAAGCACTGATACATTAGACTTGTATGTCAAGGCTGCTAACATCAGTGGCACGTTGAAAGCGAACCAAATTCAGACCGGTAGCATTTACGTCGGCGATTTGGCAGATGGTTCCAGCTATGCAACTAAAACCTATGTGCAGAACAATGCAGGCTTGAGTCAAAGTGAGGTCGATGACAGAATTGACACTTATATCGACAGCACGTCCATTACCGCAGAGACGTTACGCGGTCGTACAATAGACTTGCTTGCAAGTAATAATCGTTCTGTGGGCTCTATTGAGCTGGTGTATACCACTACCGGTGATGGCATCGGTATTTATACTGATCAGGGTGGTATTACCATTAAATCTGCTGGTAACGTGTACATTGCGAGTACCTACAACACTCGTCTCCAGTTGGATGATGACGCTGCTAAGATCGGTCCCTCTGTTTGGGCAACTAACGGTACAGTCATCTATGACTCTGACCGCAATGTTAAGAACAGCATCGAGTATGACCTTTCTAAGTACAGGCAATTTTTGCTTGACTTAAAGCCTTGCAGATTCAAGTACAACGAGGGTCAGAGCGGGCGCTATCATTTGGGTGTTATTGCTCAGGATGTTGAACAGAGCCTTGCAGACAATGGTATCACGCCTGAAGAGTTCTCTGGCTGGTGCAAAATGCCCATCAGGAACAAGAAGAAGGAAATTACTGGGTACACTTATGGTATCCGATATGACAGCTTTATTCCGCTCAGCATCATGCTTATTCAAGAGCTTATAAACCGTGTCGAAGCCTTAGAAGAGAGGGGGTAACTCTATGGACACCAAGAAAACCTGTGAACACGTTAAGAATGCCCTTAACTGCATCTCTCAGATCCGGGTCAACGGTCAGGCAACTAAACTCATGGCCTTGGCTATTCAGGATCTGGAAAATGCTTTAAGTGAACTGACTACGAAAGAAGAGGAGAAGTCCAATGGCTGATAAGAGAATCGATGATCTTACTCAAGCAACACAAATCACCAAGGCTGACCTCTTTGTCCTTCAGCAAGCTGGAGAAGCCAAGAAGCTTACTGGTGAGACTCTGCTGGATTTTGTTACCCTGAGTGTTGTTACTGTTACCGTCTCGACGCTTCCTCCGGGGAGCGACGCAACAGCAGCCTATGACAAGAATACTGGTACACTGGCACTCGGCATTCCTCAGGGTGCTACCGGTAACAAGGGTGATAAGGGTGATACTGGACCGGCGAATAAACTGGAGATCGGTACTGTTAGTTCTGGCAAGGTTGCGAGTGCGACCATTACTGGTGAAGCTCCGAATCAGGTTCTGAATCTTGTGCTCGAAAAAGGTGAACAGGGCGAACAGGGCAAGCAGGGTGAACAGGGCGAACAGGGCAAGCAGGGTATTCAAGGTGAAACTGGTCCACAGGGTAATCCCGGTGCTGATGCTCCTACCATTACTGGCATTACCATTCGTCAGACTGATTATCACATGATTGTCACGCTGTCGGACGGCACGGAGTACGACGCGGGTTACTGCCGTGGCGCTTCTGGCGCTGGTACTGGTGACATGCTGGCATCTGTATATGACCCTCAGAACAAGCACCAGGACATCTTCGCGTATGTTGACACTGCCATCAAAGGCGTCAAGATTACCACCGATGCAACGCCTACTCAGAACAGCACCAATCCTGTGCAGTCTGGTGGCGTGTATTCTGCACTTGCAGACAAGTTGGACAAGACCGGTGACGGCTCCAATGTTACCGCAGCTTTTACAGCTGCTGCATCTCGTACCAACATCGCAACTGGCGAGAAGTTATCGGTACTGCTTGGTAAAATCGCCAAGTGGCTCAGTGACCTCAAAGCTCTTGCATTCAAGGATACGGTTGAGAAAGATGACCTTGCAGAGGACGTACAGCAATCCCTTGGCAAAGCAGATTCTGCTTTGCAGAGTGCTCCTGTCACCTCCGTCAATGGTCAGACTGGCGATGTCGAGATTAAGGCTGATAGTGGTGTCATTTGGGTAACGAAGGATAACACCTATACAGAGCTCGTAGAAGCATTTAATTCTGGTAAATTAGTCTTGTATAAAGAGAACGATGTAGTATACATAGCGACCTATTACGTGGACTATTTGGGTGTGTATTTCGTGGCTTTAAAGAAGTTTACTACAAGCTGGGGTAATAGCAATGCTCCAATGGGTATAACAGTGTATGTCTACAGAGTGTATCAACAATCCGATGGTACTCCTTACTGGCAGCAGAACAACCAGAAAGTAGCAACTGCAAGTATGGCAAAACCAAGCACAAAGAAAGTAACTCTTACCACGGCGGGTTGGAACAGTAGCACTAAGCAACAGTCCGTAACGGTCGACGGCGTGGTGGCTGACACGACACAGCAAGAAATCAGTCCCATACCTGTAGATACCAGTTATGATAGTGCCTGGAAAGCATGTGGGATTGAATGCGTGGCACAGGCTGCGAACAGTCTTACCTTCCAATGTGCAACTGTACCGACTACTGACATTGAAGTGTATGTAGTTGTGCAGTGGTTGACATACTCGTCGTGAGGTGATTTGCTATGATTAGAAATCCAATGCTTTTTGGTTCTGGTGGCGGTGGCACGGTGACAGTTAAGTTCAAATATAACACAGGGTCATCTGGTACGACTGGAACCATTTACTACACAGAGGACGGAGAGTTGAAAACGGTCTCATGTGGTAGTGCTCTGGTATCGGCAGTCACAAAGACAATGAATGCAGATTCGAAGAGCTTGCTGTTCATACAGTTTACGAGCTCCATTCGAAACTACAGTGTAACACAAGGTGGTACTATCATAAAAGAGAACAATGTATCCTCTGGTGCTACGGTCATAATTCAAGCAGACTAACAAGGAGGTCTATTATGTCTGAATTCATTAAAGTAAATGGGCAGGAATATCCTGCAGAAGTTATCTATCTGTACAAGGACAGAAACTGGAATGACCGCGATGTGCGCAACGTGTTTCTCAACCTTCCCTATGACCAAGTGGTGGCTCTGCTGCCTACTGGTACTAAGTGGAGCAGCATCCTCAAAGAGGATGACGTAGTGGTTGAAGAGACCGATATGTCCGAGTATTCCATCGCTGGTCAAGTTGTGGATTATCGCAATGGTACGGTATCCATCAAAATGGGTAAGCCTACCGAAAGCGAGAAGTCCAGCTACACGGTTGAGGCGTTGATGGGTGAATCTATTACCCCGCAACGAGCCCTCGAGCTGCGTCCGATGATTGAACAGGCTGCAAAGTCCTTTACGGATGCAGAAGCAGCCAAGTCTCCTGAGTTGGTTGCGCGATGGAAAGACCACATCGGTGAGGTGGTTGAACCGGGAGACCACATGAGTGACACCGACGACGATGGCGTTCTGCATGTGTACCGCGTCAACGATGGTCAGGGTCACACTACTCAGGCCAACTGGCCTCCACATGACACTCCTGCAATGTGGACTATCATCGACATTGAGCATGCTGGTACTCAGGATGACCCGATTCCGGCTGCTCGTGGTATGGAGTACACTTATGGTCTTTACTACAAAGACCCTGAGGATACTAAGCTGTACCTGTGTGAGCGCACCGGTGAGCAGTCCGGCAACAAAATCACTCTTCAGTATCTGCCTCACGAGTTAGTCGGTCAGTACTTCACCCTTGTGGAGGAGACTGCTACCCAGTCCACGGAAGAGGACTACACTATCCCCCACATCAGCGAAAAATAATGCTTTACTTTTCCGAATGAAAGGTATATAATGAAGGAGGACTCGAAATGAATAAGAAACCTGTTTCCTATCTGCAAACAGACCCTCGGTGGAAGAACAAAGATTACTCCGCCAAGGGTGAGTCCACTACTATTGGTGCTTCTGGCTGCGGACCGACGGCGGCAGCTATGCTGATTGAGACCCTTACCGGCAAGACCTTCACCCCGGAGGATGCTTGTAAATGGTCTCTTCAGCATGGATACAAGGCGGTCAAACAGGGTACGTACTACTCGTACTTCGTGCCTCAGTTTGCCTACTTTGGTATCCACTGCTATCAGTTGAGCTGGGAGAACACCTACCATAAGCCCAACTCCAGCGTCCATGACAAAGCCCTTGCACTCCTTAAACAGGGGTACTACCTCATCGCCCTGATGAAGAAGGGCAACTGGACTTCCAGTGGTCATTTTGTTGTGGTCTGGTGGGCTGATGGTAAGGTTTACATCAATGACCCTGCAAGCACTAAGACCACTCGTGTCGAAGGTGACATGAACACCTTCCGCAACGAGGCTGCTTACTACTGGGTCATTGATGCACGAGAGTACAACAAATCTGCTGGAAAGGAGGATGACGATGAAGTGGTAACTTACGAAACTCTGAACGATGTCCCGAGCTGGTACAGACCCAGTGTCCAGAAGGTTGTCGAAAAGGGCGCTCTCAAGGGAAGCCAGACCGGAGTTCTGAACGTGTCGGAAGACTTATGCCGCGCCCTTACGGTTCTTGACCGTCTTGGGAAACTTGACTAAGGAGGTACACCTCTATGGAGGCTATTCTCTTTGTATGCAGCCTTGTGGCCTGCATCATCGGAGTCTTAACCTTCGTCGTAGGGATGACCAGCCGTGCAAAGAACGATGGCGTGGTCTTACAAAAGATCAATCAGGCCGTCGATGGCATTGAGGAGCTCAAGAGTGACATTAAGGGACTCACATCACAGCAGAATTCCCTTTCCCTCAAGGTTAACTCCCACGAAGAGAAGATCAAGACTCTCTTTAAGAACCAGGAAGATGCAAACATCACCAATCAAGCAATCCTTGAGATCCTACGGATCTTAAGAGCTCACGAAGACAGGAGCTGAATGTATGCTCGACAATCCCATCAACGATCTTGAAACTCTGCGCAAGGAAGAGGATGCTCTTGACCAGAGTGTGGCACTTAACCACATCGTTATGACCATGCTGGAGTCCAAGCGTCGAGAGGACTTCTGGCTCAGGGTCATCCTCATTATTAGCATCCTCGCAAATGTAATCATTGCTGCCATCTTTGTGCAGTATGAGAAGGGTATGACTACGACAGAAACCATTACTACCACGGTCGAACAAGATACTGGAGAAGGATCTGGCAACAATGTCTACCAGTCAGGTGAGAGTGCCAATTACATCCAAGGAAACTCTGAGGAGGTAACACCGAATGGCGAAGCAAACTATTACAATAACGCGGACAGTGACACGGACTCACAGTCCTAAAGGCTCTACAGTCACCAAGTCCAGTCCCGCTGGCAAGACCAACATCGGCGGTCATGGTGGTGGGAATCCGAACCGCTGCCCTACCTGTGGTAAATACCGGTCTAAGTAAGGGGTGTTCTAATTGAGCACCCACATTGAGACCAGGAAACGACTCAAGGCGATCCCAAGTGTATGCCGCTTTGATGACCTGCTGGAACAGTCAACCTTAACCGATGAGGATAAGGAGATCCTTCGGTTACATTACCTGAAGGGCAAAGACTTCCGATACATAGCAGACACGCTCGGCTATGCAGAGATCACAATTAAACAGAGACACGCTAAAGCCCTCGTAAAGCTGGGTAAGCTGTTCTGAAGCAAGAATGCCTCTACTACTTAGGTGGTAGGGGCATTCTTTTTGCATACATTCAACAGTCATCGGTCATACATTCTGCACCTGTAGAAGTATATACTTATACTCAGGAGAACTCATGTTATGGAGGTACAGTTATATGTATGGACAAATGCCTTACCCTTACGGCAATCCCGCAATGCAGAATGCACAACAGCGTCTTCAGATGATGGAGGCTCAGTATCCACAGTTTGCTGCCAACTATGGTCAGCCTATGGGTCAGACTCCTCCCCCTCAGTCCCAAACTCCTGCTGCACCGATGCTCAAGGGCAGACCCGTGTCTAATGAACAGGAAGCCAACGCTGCCATGATTGACTTCGATGGGTCTCTGTTCATTTTCCCTGACAAAGCACACGGCAAGATCTACACTAAACAGCTCGGTCTTGATGGCAACATCATCTTTGAGCGATACAGCATTGATCAGCCTCAAGAAGCTGCACCTATGGCAGCTCCAGTATCACAAATTGACCTATCTGGGTATGTGAAGCGCTCCGAGGTAGAGTCCCTCATCAATGAGCTGGTTGAACAAAGGCTCTCCAGGATTGAGCAGAAACCTGTCAACAATAACAAGGGAGGTAACAAGTGATGAATCCTATGCAGATGATGGGTGCTATGATGAACCCGATGTCCTTCATGAGTAAGCAGTTTGGAGCTAATCCTATGTTCCGTCAGGCTCAGCAGATGACTCAGGGTAAGACTCCAGAGCAGATCAAGGAGATCTGTATGAACGTATGCAAGCAGAGAGGTATTGACTTCGACGAAGCATGGGCTCAGTTTCAATCCCAGTTTCCGCTGGGTTGATATAAAATTCTAACAAGGAGGTACTAACAATGGGTATGGAATCTGGTGGCCTGTCTGTAGCGGATGTTGCCGCGCTGCAGAACAGAAACACTGACGGCATGTTCGGTGGTGCAGGAGGCACTTGGGTGTGGGTGTTCTTCCTGTTCTTCCTGCTGGCATGGGGCGGTGGCGGCTTCGGCTTTGGTAACAACGCCGCTGCACAGGGCGCTCTCACCCGTGCTGAGCTCTATGAGGGTCTGAACAATCAGGGTCTTGAGAACGGCATCCGTGGTATCCAGAACGGTCTCTGTGATGGCTTCTACGCTCAGAATACGACCATGCTTCAGGGTATGAACGGCATCCAGTCCCAAATCTGTCAGGGTCTCAACGGGGTGAACAGCAACATTGCTGAGAACCGCTACGCTGCTCAGCAGTGCTGCTGCGAAACCAACCGTAACATTGACGCCGTCCGTTACGAGAACGCTCGTAACACCTGTGACATCGTCAATGCGATCAAGGCCGACGGCGATGCGACTCGTGCACTCATGACCCAGAACACCATTCAGGAGCTCCGTGATCAGCTTCAGGCGGCTCAGCTCCAGCTTGGTACGCTGTCTCAGACGCAGACTCTCATCGGTACGCTGCGCCCGTTCCCGACTCCGGCCTATATCACTTGCAGCCCCTATACGGCTGCGAATGGTTATGGCTCTTACGGCTGCGGTAACAACTGCGGCTGCTGAACTGCATCACCATTGGCATATAGTTATGCCCAACTTTAAGAGGAGGGCATTGCCCTCCTCTATCTATTATGGAAGGAGAATTTACCATGAAGAACCAGTATGCTAAGTCCTGCATCCGCGTATACAATAACACGGCTCAGGCGTTCACCGCTGCACTCACTCCGCTCAACCTTGAGGGTACTCCGGTTGTGGATAGTGGCTGCTCCCTCACCCTCAACACGGCGAGCATCCGGGTCAACAAATCTGGTCTGTATCACCTGTCTGCAGACGTTACCTATACCCCGACTGCTGCGGGTGTTGCCATTGTCCAACTCTATAAGGATGGCGTGGCACTCCCCTGTGCTATCTCTCAGCAGACGGTCGTGGCTGGTAGCGTTTACACTGCCCACGTTGAGACCGACCTGGAGATCATCACCTGCTGCGTGAACCGTCCTCTCATCACTCTTGACATCAGCGGCGTGGATGGCAGCGTCAATCACACCTGTGTTGGAGCGGTGAAGCTGGCATGAATGACCGAGAGCAGTTCACCATCCTGGATGCTATGACCGTGGTGTCATTCATGATTGGTCTTGCCAACTATGGTGAGAACGTTGACCAGAGTGCTATGAGCAAGACCGTGCAGGCTGCTGTGGATGACATTCACAGACACCTTGCTGACCAGGATGAGAAGCTGTCCAAACTGCTTGCCAAACTGGAGGTGACATAATGGCAAAGATGAAGCTCTCTATGGAAGAGTACGCTCCCAAGGACGTCAGGGAAGTCTTTACTGACATCAATGCCAGACAGATCACGGCGCTCATGTTCCATGATGAGATGGCTGACCTGTTCGACTTTCTGGGTCTAAGGGGCTTCAAACGGATGCACGAGTATCAGTACTTCGCCGAGTCTGCTGAGCACCGTGCCATCAAGAGGTACTATATCAACCATCACGGGTCGCTGATCCCTGAGGAGGATCTGGAGCCTGTAGAGATCATCCCGTACGACTGGTATCAGTACACTCGGACTGACGTCCCCGCTGGAGTACGTAAACAAACCGTGCAAAAAGCCATGGAACAGTACAAGTCTTGGGAGACTGAGACCAAGGCGCTCTTTGAAAAGTGCGCTCACTATCTACTGGAGTGGCATTGCATCGCAGACTTCAACAAGGTCAACGACCTCATCTGTGACGTGGACATGGAGCTCAAGTATTTGGAGCGCTTGTGCTTGGAGCTCCGTGCAGTAGACTACAGCTCTGAGTATGTACAGATGCTTCAAGACAAATACCATGAGGAGTACAAAGAGAAATGCAAGACGATCGGTGTGGACATCTGCTGAGTCAGCCTCAGCTATTCGTAAGGGTCGGTAATGACCGCTATGCCATTGTAGATCACCCTCGCTTTGATGTCCCTATGTATGTCTGGAGTGAAGCCGAGCAGCGCATTGTTCCGTACAGTCCGAATAAATAAGGAAGATCTCCCTCGTCACAGGCGGGGGAGATCTTTCTAAGCTGAAATCCTCGAGGAGGTCAGCTGACTTCCGGGGGCAAACTCACCTACCCCCACCTCGTAGCTGACGAAATTGCTTAGGTAAACTGACTGAAGAACGTGATTCACGCGACTTTGCACCGAGTGAGCTCCGTTTGACGTGCGCCACGGTACTCGGAGTGAGCTTTGATCGTACCACGAACGGTGAGGGTGCTGCCCTCAGACTGGTCAAGGTAGCAGCCGGTCTTCCACACGAACTGATGGTCTTCAGCATCCACGAAGGTGTACACAAAGGTCGTTCCCCACATGGTGTCAAATCCGGCACGACGAACGAGCTTGACCTCGCACTCCACCTTGTCACCCACATTGCCAAAGTACTCGGTCTTAGGAGCGTGGTCGGCTACGTACTGCTCGCGGAGGGACTTGACATAGTCCTGAATGAACTCAGAGGAGATGAAATACAGAGTGCCATCAGCACTGTACTGACCGATAGCACAAGTGCAAGGCTGACCATTCTCGTCCTCAAAGTACGGAATCATGGTGCGGATTGTCACCACAGCGGTGTCAAACTGCTCGGTCTCGTGGTCAAAGTGCCAACCGAACTCGGGGTTCCACTTGCAACCAGCAGACTTGAGCTCATCTTTGCGGGTATAAGTCTCACCCATGACTACCCATGTCTTACCATCGGCGCTGAAGCCCTGACGGTGAAGGTATTCAGTATTGCGAGCACCAGCGGTCTTGCGAGCCTTTTCGAGACGCTTGGCATCCAGCTTGGCAGCGTACTCTTCGGTTCTGACGATCACCTTGGTAGGATGAACACCAGTGCCACCACACAGGAAGCACACACCACCGTCTACATGGTTATAATAGGAAATGTACTTCTCCCCGCCGCACTTAGGGCAGCGGTTGTTAGTGTAATGGTGAGTGCCGTTGCGGTCAACCTTATCAAGGGTCAGATCGGGATTGAGATCAAACTCGGTGAAGTCATTGTTCTTTACAGTGTACTCTTTCATGGTGTGTCCTCCTTAAAGTTGAGCTTCCCAAGACCGCCTTGCGGCGGTTTCGGCTGGTTGCTGTCCAGCTCTCATCAGTTGGGATTAGAACCACGGTGCATATCCGAACTCTTCCTTGAAGTTCTGACGGCGCTCTTCAAGGCTGTAGACCTCAATGTCCTTGTACACACCGGCTACAAAGTGATCCCAGCCGTAAGTGGACTTTATACAGACATTAGAGCTGACACAAAACTCATTGTGCTCGTAGGTGACGGTGCAGCGGGGGTAAGCCCTCAGCACCGATTTGACCTGATGCTGAATCAGCTCCGGAAGGGCTTCCAGAGGCATCTTACCGGCCTCGAAGACCTCGCAGACCAAGTGACGTTTGGGCATCTCTTCGCTGGACTTGTTGATCAGCTCGACCATCTTCTTGGTGGAGTTGGTATTGCAGGGTAAAAAGCTGATGCCATCGATGCAGGTGATTTTGAGCATGTCGTTCATTGTAGTTCTCCTTTCAAATTGAGGGCGCTGCCCTTATCGTGATTACATCATACATCATTCCTTCACAGAAGTAAAGTCCTAAAATCTTGTGAATAAGTTTGGAAAACTTACAGAAACATAAGATTTTAGGACTTTTCTTTGTGAATTTGTAAGGAAAATACCCGAAAATAAAGAAAATTCATGATTTTTGAGAATTTTCCATGACAAAATCTATGTAGTTTTTCTTGTCCTTCCAGCACTGAAGAATCTCTTGGTCGATGGTCTTACCTGAAGACATGGTTGCTACAAAGTGATAGTAAATACAAGGTTTTTCCTGACCAGGACGGCGAACACGAGCACGGGCTTGGTCATATTTACCTAAAGAATGATCGAGGGTGTAGAAGATGCACAGGTGAGCTCTTGTCAGGTCAATGCTCTCTGACCCTGCTGTATATTGTACCCCGAGGATACGGGTCTTGCCAGACTTCCAGGATTTTAGGGAGTCCTCCTTGCCAGATACCTCAGAATACCCGCAGCCGAGCCTTTCGGCCACCTTGCGAATAGCATACAGGTCTTTTGAGAACTTTGCAAAGATGACCACCGGCTCAGACTCAGGCAGACCCTGGAGGAACTGGTACAGGTATGTGCGCCGGTAGGTGCTTATCCGTTTCAGTTCGGTCGTGCCATCGTCATGTTCCAAAGGTAAGTATCCACTCGTCACCTGCTGCTTGCGGATGACCATGGACAGAGCATTATTCACGGTCATGTACCCCTCGTCCATCTCGAGAGCGCCCTCTTTGGACAGCTCCTTATACAGGTACTCCAGTCCGGCGGGCATTGGAATCTTCTTGACCATGTGAGTAGGCTTGGCGAGCTTTACCGTGGACTTCATGTAGAATGCACAGCTAAACATCTTCTCCCTAAGATCGTCAAGGTTTTTGTAAGGCTGCTTCTTGTCCTTGATAGGGAAGCCAACTCTGGCACTGAGGTTGACGTCAATATTCAGGTACTTGTCACAGAATGCAGAATAATTCGTACCATAAATAGACCGGTCGAGGAACCTGTACTGCGCATAGACGTCCAAGGGGTTCTCTGCCAGAGGCGTACCCGTCAGTAAGTAACGGTGAGGCACAACTCTACCCAGTCGGGCTAAGAAGCATGAACACTTGCTTGACGGGGACTTGATACGATGGCTCTCATCACAGATGACACAGTCAATCCCCAGCTTCTTATAGAACCAGACCTTGTCCACAGGCTTTTGCCAGATGGAGTCATAGTTACAGATAAAGATGGTGCAGCCCTCTCCGGGCTTTACAGGCTTAAAGGTCTTCAGCAAGGCAGCCTTTTCTTTACCGGTCATGTTGTGCAGCTCATACACATGGTCGGGAGGGATGTCAGAGTGGAGCTGAATCTGAGGCTTCCAGACGTCACAGGGCTTCTTAGGAGCTACTACCAGCACTCTCTTAAAGCCTCTGTTGACCACGAGGTCAATCATAATCTTGGTCTTGCCCGATCCAGGTTTTGTGTACAGAGCTGCTGCATCCCGAGGATACATATATTCAAGAGCCTTGAGCTGATGTGCCCAAGGCTTCGTCTTGAATATGAACTTAGACCCAGAACCAAGATTCACAGCCGTTCTCCTCTTTCCTCTTGGTCACTACCCAAGGTTGTTCATTATAGTTTTCGTGCTTACAGAGCTCCTGCATTGCCCCGACCCATTCTTTTAGAGCACCCATAGAGTAGATAACACCGATGGAGCAGCCCACAGTAGCCCACTTACGGAGCTCAAGCTCCTGCTTTTTGCTGGTCGCATTCTTGTGGTCAGGGACTTTGAGCTCCAGCTTGAATGCGTGGCCTCTATAACAGCCATTGATGTCCGGTCTACCTGACTGCATGGCATTGCCGGACACGTTCTCAGCCTTGCAACCAGGAATAGAATTGAGATACTCCAGAGCTCTGGACTGAAAGTTACTTTCCAAGCCCATAGAATTCTCCTGTCAGCTCATCCCAGCCAAGGCCAATCCTATGCAACCAGTAAAGGGGGTGCTGATCAGCAAACACGGCCTTATCGTCGATGTACAGGTCTGCATAGACCTTACGGGTATCGTTCTGGAAGATTTCCTTGAGCTCAGGCAAGTTCTCATTGACTGCATCAAACTCAAGGCCATTGTCCTTGCACCAGTTTACCGCTCTGTCAAGAGCTCGGTCAGGAGTCTCATTGTCTCTGCTGGTCCAGAGAATGAGCTTGACTCCAGCCCTTTTTAGGGCTTTGCAGTAGCCAACCATAGACCAGATAGGTTCGCCGACGTCAGGGTAGGCGTCCTTCACCAGTGTACCATCAAAGTCCACGGCTACGATCTTAGGCAGAGTCTTCTTCCAGTTAGGTTCAGTCATTTTCTTCTCAGCTCCCTTTCCATGTGGTCTGTCAGCCAGATTCTCACCCATCCTTGGTGGTCTACATGGCTGTCATTAAAAGACCTTGCAAGGTAGGGGAACATCTTTTTGTAACGGTTTACAACGAGCTCCTTCAGGAGTGCAAGGTCGCTACTTTTTGTCATTTGTAGATCTATGTTAAAATCAAACATAGCCCACTTAGATAGGTATTCAGCCAGCTCAAAACGCTCAATGTCCTTGACGGTCAAGAACTTGAGGTACAGGAGGGCGGGAGCATAGCAAAGATGCTCCCACCGCAGTTCATCCCTGTCCTCATTGAGGACTTTGACCATGACCTTAATGAGCTTCTCGTCTCTGGGTATTGCCATAGGGATTCAGCTCCTCCATGTTGTGTTTGGCAGTCTCATAATCCCTCTTATAGAGATGCAGAGAGCCTGCATAGTGAGTGTAACTGCCGACCTGTACTCCAAGCTGCATAGCCATCAGCATCTGCATGGCACAGAAGCTGAACATGTCGTAAGGAACACCCATCCAGATGTCGTTGGATCTCATGTGCACCATCATGTGGAGCTTACCTTCACGGATCAGGAACTGGAGGTAGACCGTGCAAGGCAGATCCTTGGTCTTGGCATTGTCAGCGTCCTTAATGTGGATAACCGCCTGACGGCTATCAGGGTCTTTGCGGAGCAGATCGACCACATAAGCCCACTGATCAAAGCCGAACTTCTTGCCGATGCGGTATCCATAGGCGGAGTTTGCGTGGACGCCATCATCGGAGAGCTCATTCCACTTAGGGGCGAACTGAGCAATGTCTGCCGTCTTGTTAGACCCAGACAGATACCACAGCAGCTCACCGACTGCGTAACGCATAGGCAGCTTACGGTACTTGCTGGTGACGATGTTACGGGTAGGGTCTTCGACGCAAAATGCAGCGTTGAGGACTTCACCGACCACTGCACCGTCGCGAGAGCCATTCTCGTAGCCCTCAGAAGCCTGTTTGACGAGGTCTGCGAATGCCTGTTGCCAGACGTCATTGACACTTCTGCCCTGATAGATAGAAATCATCTGTATCCTCCTGTCGTCAGGTTTACTGGCAGCTTGTTAGGAGGCTTGATCGGTTCATTGCAGGGCTTACAACTGCCCTGTGTGCACATAGATTCCTTCAGCTCCTCACGAGCTGCTCTACGCTCGGTCAGCTCCATGATGGCATAGTTAGCAATGTCCATGAGGGTATCTTCAAGGGTCTCATCAGAGACCTTGAGCGTGTACTCAGGCTGGATGACAGTATCCAGGCGGTTGAGCTTATCAAACAGGCGCATACAGACAAAGTTCGGGTAACGCTTGCGGAGCTGAGCAAAACTATCACCGTAGTCTGCATTCTTGCGTTCGTACAGCTCGTGCATCTCTTTGCAGAGCTGCTCGTGGATCTTAATCTTGTCCATGATAATCTCCTTTATGTGAGGGGGAGCTTGTGCTCCCCCTTAGAATGGTAGGTACTGAGGCGGGAAGCCTTTCACGCAGACTGGAGTTCAATCGTCGTCCTCTTCCCAGTCGTCCTCCTCGTCTTTCTTGGACTTTTTGGAGGACTTGGCTGCCTTTTTGGCAGGGGCTTTCTTAGAGGACTTCTTGGACTTGGGAGCGGGCTCTTCTTCCTCCTCGTCGTCATCCTCATCTTCATCCTCGTCCTCATCATCCTCGTCGTCCTCTTCGGGCTCAGGCTGCTTCTTGGACTTTTTCTTGGTCGCCGTCTTCTTGGCGGGCTTGACCTCTTCCTCGTCCTCATCGTCGTCGATGTCGTCATCGTCCTCATCAACTTCGTCCTCTTCGTCCAGCTCAGAGAGCTTGAGGTACTGGGAAATCTTGGCGCGCTTCTGGCCATTGTACTCGTCGTGAATGACCTCGATGGCGCAAGCCTTGTTCAGCAGCTTGTCCAGATCAATGGTGAGCTTGCCGGTAGCCTTCATGCCGAGGGCTTCGAGGAGCATCTTGAGCTTCCAGAGAGCCCTTTCGCCGAGGGAGAGGGTCTCAAAGACCTTGCAGCCCTTACCAGAACCGCCAGTGACCTCAAATTGCACCTTGAGGCCGTCATCGCCAGAGCCCTGGATGGTGCATTCCTCGATCTTAACGATCTTGGCAGGGAACTGACCCTCGGGGCAGCGGGTGAAGCTCTCAACACCGGTCATGTCGACTTTAAGTTTTCTGCTCATTGTAATACCTCCAAAATTTATTCACCCTGACCGATGACTTCCATAAACTTGTCATAGGTCGGATTGATGATGCGTTTAGGGACTTTAATGCTGGGATCGACCTGGAGCTTAGTCCAGTAATAGGGGTTCGGACCGATGTCGGCTGCATACTTGACAACTTCCTTGGTCTCGTTGCCCTTGGTGACTTCCTTGATGATCTTGGTGGTATGGATACCATAGTTCGCCATACCCTCAAGATAGGTACGAGCGCCCTTGGAGACCGAAGGACGGATGTCGGGTGTGATCTCGTCCTCCATGCCCTCAATAGTGTCCATACTCTCGTGGCAAGTTGCCACAACGATGTGCTTCTTGGCAAGACGCTGGAGTGCCTTAATCAGCTCCTCCTGCTCAGTCTTCAGGTCACCCCAAAGCTGCTGAGTCATCTTCTTACCCTTGGTAGTTACCTTCTGCTGCACCCATTCGTTGACGACCATGGAGAAAGTGTCGACGACAATGGTCGCGTACTTCTTGTCCTTCTTCAGCTCCTCACAGAGAGCCTTGAACTGCTCAATGTTCTCAATAGAGATAGCCTTAATACCCTCGACCCGAGCGATGGTGTTAGAGCCATCGTCACCGATCTGGATATACAGAAGGGGCTTGGGGAACGTGGATGCAACATAAGTCTTACCACTGTTGGATTTGCCATACAGTACCCAGAAATTACGCTGACCGAGCTCCTGGATATCGACGGCAGAATCGAGAATTCCCATGTGGTTACTCCTTTTCTACAAAGTCTTTTGCTATAACGTACTCAGTGTCTCCACCGGTCATTTCTGCATAGCAGATGTCGTGGTAGGAACACCAAGAACAGTTCTTGGTAACATTCCGGGTCTTGTTGTCTCTGCCAGACCGAATGATTTGCTGTGCTGTAAACAGATACCCATCCCAAATGATGTCGACCATCTTAGGGTCAATATCGAGCTCCACCTGGAAGAAGAACTCTGGAATGTTGTCTCTGTATCTTTCTCCTTTTTGAATTATCTCTGGGTCAATGATGTCTCTGCGCTTGCAAGCTCGTTTCCAGCTCATAGGGGTGATCTTACTGGAGGCAGCCTCACTAAACCGCCCTGTCTTTTCAAGCCAGATAGGTTCAGCAGCCGGAGTGGACTTAATGTAGTCCCATTTTACTTTATCAGGTAAAATGCCCTTCAAAAATTGAACTGCCTTTGCGTACAAGCACTTCTGTGTATTCATGATGAGAATGTCCATTGATGGCTTGTTGGAGAACGTCTTGTGCTCGCCAACGGTAATGGACTTCACTCCATGGTGCTTGAGCAAATACAGCTCATCGATCTTACCTACGAAGACGATTGGCTCACCTCTGTAGTTACCGACCTCGATCTCAAAGGGCTTCTCAGTGATCTGAGGCTGTCTTACACCCTTATAAACCTTTCTGTAGTCTTTAAAGATGGTAAACAGATCCTCAACATAGTCCTCACCGAGGATGCTCTGCTGGGAAGGGGGTAACTCGTAGTAAGTGTCCTTAATGTCCCGTCTTGCCTCTTTAAGAGCTTCAGGGTCGTTGCGTAACTCTAACAACTTGTGGAAGTCAGTGCCAAAGTACAGGGGTCTCTCTGGTGCTCTCTTCTCGAGTCGTCTGACGTAACGTAGCCAGTGCTGGTAGGGGCAGTTAAGGTAGGTAGCTTGCCTTGAGTAACTGATGAATATGTTGTCTCACGCTCCTTTCCTGTATTCTGCCTACCAGAATTGCACTGGGGCGTTGGAGGGAGAAGGAACCAACGAGCTGATGATTACGGCTTCAGCTTATATACGTGAGGAGATGTCTTGTTACCCACACACAAGACAGTGCGATCAGCCTTGGATACGTGTCAACTGATCTGGAGGCTTTTTCCTACGCGCTGCGTCTACTTCAGGTGTGCACACCGTCACGTCTTCACGCGCTCCTCTTTGGGTAGCTCTTTACTGATCATCCGCTACCAGTTCATGCCTGACTCTGCATTTACACGGGCTTGTCACCGTTCAGGTGCTCTTCCAACTGAGATACTACAAAGCTCCCTGTTAGTCCTTGTTAGTCCTGAGCTGCATTAGGCAGAGGGGGCTATTGCCCCCGCCGCTGGTTTACTCGTCGTCTTCGTCGACTTCCTCGAAGTCGTCATCGTCGTCATCTTCGACCTTCTTGGTCTTCTTGGCGGGCTTCTTCGCAGGCTTCTTGGACTTCTTGACGGGCTTGACTTCCTCTTCCTCGTCTTCGTCCTCATCCTCATCTTCGACTTCCTCCGGCTCGGGCTTGACCTTCTTGGGAGCAGCCTTGGTGGCCTTCTTACCCTTCTTCTTGCTGACGGGGGCGTGACCCTCGTAGCTGCCGTCGTCCTCCATGACGCTGTTGGCGAACTTTTCCTTACCCTCTTCGACGTTGATCTGCTTGGCGGTCTTTCGGTCGAAGATCATCTCGTCGCCGTTCTTCTTGAGAACAGTGATGGTCTTCTTGTCGGCCTTGGCGACCTCAGACACGCACAGCTTGATACCAGTGAAACCTTTGACGATGACCTTATCGCCCTTCTTGAGATTCAGCATTTTGTTACACTCCTTAAAAAGATTTTATTGTGGAAGCGGCTCACCGCTCCTGCTTACATCATGAAGTATATATTATCCTCCTGGAAAAAGCAAGCACTATTTTTCAGGATTTTGGATTATTTTTGTTGGGATTCACAAGAATCCCTTGTCCAATCTTGGTTTTTCTACAGTTTTCGAAATTTTAATGAGTTCCCCAAGGACCCCATCCGATGTCCACATCCAAGGGCACTCTGAGCTCGACGCCAAAGTCGTCCAAGACCTGAGGGTGCTTCATGACCCTACGGATGGTCTCGTCCACAAAGTCCTTGTCCTCAACTCGGCACTCACCGATAATGGAGTCATGTACGGTAGCGCCAATCCACGCCACACCTTTGAGCTCCTTATTGATCTGGGTCACGGCAGAGATCAGTAAATCAGACCCTGACCCTTGAACCGGAGTATTGATGGCGCGGCGAGCTGCACTTGCCCGTTCCCACTTGTTTGCAGAGTAGATGAGAGGGAGCTTGCGGAAGCGACCGAACATATTCGCCACGCCGCCCTGCATCTCACAGAGATCTTCCTGTTCCTTATGCCAAGGTAGCAGCCGAGCGTACTTTGCGAAGAACAGGTCACGGATGTGCTCAGCCTCTCGCTGAGTAAAGACCTGACCGTAGCTGTCCAGAGCATACTTAACGAACTTCTTTGCTTGCATACCATACAGAAAACCAAAGTTAACTGCTTTAGCTTTCCCTCTCTCCTCCTTAGTAGGAGCGCGACCGTTTGTAAAGAGTTTGGCTGTCTCGGTATGGATGTCACCGTTGTTACGGTAAATGTCCAGCATGGTCTTCTCGTTGGCGTAGTGAGCAGCGATGCGCAGCTCCAACTGAGAGTAGTCCGCCTCGAAGAGGATCATGCCAGGAGCGCCCGCAAACAGACCTCGGATGTCCTTGGTTCTGGGTACTTGCTGAAGGTTGGGATTATTGCAACTTGTACGACCTGAGACCACGTTGGTGAGGTTGAAGCTCGGGTGGATACGGCTCTCATAGCAGTCGTCCTCCCAGCGGTTAAGGAACATCTTGTTACGGGTAGCAGCGTCTTTATACTCAAGTAGCAGCTTCGGGGTCTCATATCCCTGCATGGAGAGCTCCTTGAGGACGTCAGCAGCAATGGACGGAGCTCCCTTGGCTGTCCGGTTGATGATGGGCATTTTCTCCTGCTCGTAGAACACTTTTGCCACCTGTGCAGAGCTATTCCAGTTAATCTTTGCATGCTTGTTGAGCTCTGCAAGCAGCTTCTTCTCCTGAGTGTTGTACTTCTTGCGTACAGACCGTAGGGCATCAAGGTCAATATAAAGGCCATTGCGCTCAATGTCTCTGTATGCCCTGTAAGCGGGTCTGAGCAGCTCTCGGTAGAGCTTCATCTGCCTGGAGCTCATGTTGCAGCACAGATACTGATAGAGCTGCCATGTGTACTTGACGTCGCACTTCAGGTAGGGAACGATGGTGTCCTTATCACCGCTGAGCTTGTCCTTCTTCTTGATGTCCCAGTCAGGTACACCAAGGTAGGATTTAGCCATGGCTTTAAGACCGTGCTCAGCGACCAGATCGTACGCTGTACCCATCAGCATCGTGTCCTCATGAATGGGGATCTTGAGACCGAGATGGTGCTCTATGAAGAGGGTATCGAATTTACCATTCTGGAACACGGTCTTGGCCTTGGCTTCCCGGACGTGCTTCATGACGTTGCGGAACTTACGCATATCAGCCTCGCTGGAACCATCATAGATGAGAATCTTGGACAGGTCATCATCGACAGTTTTGGCAAGGCCGACGCCAATCCATGTGATACGGTCTTTGTACCGGTTAAGACCAGTAGTTTCAATATCGATCGTGGCGAACTGGTAGCTCATGCTTCTTCCTCCTTGTATGTCCCGTCAGGATTAAAGAGCTCATCGTACCATGCCTCCAGATCCACACCGATGGCTTTGAGCTTCTGTCGCTCAGGGTAGGTGTCCTCCATCTCATAGAACTCCCGCATGGCCTTGTGCTCCTCAAAGACATCCTTGTAGAACTGGTACAGGCGTTTAGCTCCCCAGCCGTGCCGGACGTGCAGCGCCCACAGGTACATAGCATCCATGTCAAGGGTCAGACCCTTGCTTGCCTCAAGGCACTGCTTATTGATCTCCTCTCTGAGGGCAGTCTTGGCAATGCCAGACAGCATAGACTTCTTCATGTCAGAGGGCTTCATGCTGTACACAGGCTCAGCTTTCGGGAGCTTGCCTTGACGCTCCAGTGCCCTGCGCTCTCGTCTGTTCATAGACCAAATCCGCCTCCCTTCTTAGAATGTCTGGGACAGGAGTCGTACTCATGGTGCATGACTGTACCACACTGTCCCCAAAAGCCTCCAGCAGTTACTCGAGTATTGAAGCTCTTACAGGTCTTACAAATACCCTGACTGAAGCAGCCTTCCATACCGAGCTTGGACTCAAGACTGTCAACTACGTCGACCATGTCAGACCATGACAGCCGGATCTCGTTCTTCTTACCTTTTGCCATCACAAGGCCGCCGTCAGGTTTTTCCTTGGCCTTTTGCCGGAGCAGATGCTTTATAGCCCTCAGCGTGAGCTCCAGCTCGCTGATGGTTTTGCCCTTGTCTTCATTCAAGGATGTCATAGAATCACCTCATCGCCATCTCCACAGAAGAACTCAGGGTCACGAGGCTTCTTGTCAAGCTCACAGGCGTGAATGACCCTTGCCTTTATGACGCCTTTCTTCTTGTACTTCTTGTAATGTTTGCACTTCTTGCAGCGGACTATCTTAGCCACATCATCCGTGGTAAAGGACGGGTATACCCAGTTGGACAGGAGGGTAAACTGCTGGATGACCTCGTCAAGGGTCACACGCTCACCATTCCTGTTCTTGTAGGTTTTCCCAGGATTCTCCTTGAGCTGCTTCTTCATCAGGTGAATAACAAGCTCATACATATCATGTATTGTCATGGAACGTCCTTTCTAACAGGGTCTTGATGGGGATAATCTCCCTCTGACCAAGGTGGTAGAGCTCTACAGATGTACCCTGCATAGTTTCAATGCCCTTGATCAGGTGACCTCTGTTGTTGACCACGATCCCCTCCTTGCAGATAAGATACTTACCGCCAAAGCCGGGGATAGGCTGCATATTGACTTCTCTGTACACCATAGGGATCACCGCCCTTTAAGTCCAAGTCCTGCCCAGAGGTAGTCTCTGGTCTTGCTGTCACGGATCTCTCTAAAGCCCTGAGCGCGTATGTTGCGCATAAAGGCGTGCTTCTTATGGGACTCCCGACCGGTATCGATGCAGAACCGGCAGTAAGACTCATACAAAGCGTTCTTCTCGACGGTAAGGTCACTGTCCATTTCACAGTGCTTGGCGAGGAATGCGTGGATGCTATCACTATCCTGACGGAGGGACTCCACGTACTTGTCGCTCAGGCTGGTACGAGGAATCTCCTTGACCGGTAACAGGGACAACAGGTACGGAATGACCTCAGACACACCCTCTTCGCTGCACAGGTCATTTACGTAGTCATTGTTCAGGAACAGCTCTGTGTTCATAAACAGGATCCTCATGCGCTTATAGAATGCGTTGGACTTTTCCTCCAACTGGAGCGGGAGCTGGTTGAAGGAAAAGATGAGCTTACAGAACGGTACGAAGAAGAACGGCTCTTTACCTTTGCGCTCGTGCATGATCTGGTCACCGCCGGTGATCTTCTTCAGGTTCTCAATAGAGGACAGAGGCAAGGACGAGTTATCTGCACAGGAGTTTAGCAGCCGGTTATAGAGCTGCGCCGGATAGAACCGCATATTGAGCTCATGCATACTAAGAGAGGACACGTTCTGTCTTCCTACAAGGGTCTCAAAGAAGCGGATCAGGACTGACTTACCTGTATTTGACTGACCACAGAGGATCATAAACGTCTTAAGACCGTAGTCAAGGGTCATGCAGTATGCCATATACTTGAGGAGCATCTTGATGTCCTCGGTAGGGAGTTTAGTTTTCTTAAAGAAGTCGTAGAGCCGAGTCTGCTTAAAGGGCACATACTCGCCGACTTCATGAGGGATCTGCAGGGTCTGGAGGTACTTGCTGTCATGAGGTAGCAGCTTGTGAGCCTCGATGTCCCATACCCCGTTCTGAAAATTGATAAGATTCTTGTCCTGGTTGAGTTGGCTGGGAAGCCGCTGCAAGCGCACGTCATCACAGATAAGGCGGTAGGCCTCCATGATTCTGGTCTGCGTGATGAGATGGTCTACGACAATCATGTCCTTAATGGCATTGCGCACATAACTACTTGCCTCGGCGTAAATGCCCTCTCTGTAGAGGTAGCACTCACCACCCAGAACAAAGATGTCACCACGGTTGACAAAATAGTCACAGATGGCACGGTAGTTGACGCTGTTGGGGACGCCTTTGCTGTTGTAGATAAGGTAGGGATTGTCAAATTCATGAGCTGCCTCATAGCGTTTGGTGTTCTCAATGATTTTCTCAAGCTCAGAGTCAGCCATAGGCTCACTGAAGATGATGTCATTGATAGCATGAGCCATCTCATCAATCTGCTGGTCAGAGGCTCCCCTGTTTTTATAGGCCATGAGGTGAGCAAAGAGGGTAGCATTGCGCCCGTCACCATCCTTAAGACCGAGAAGGGTCTCCTTACGATTGACCATAGGAGTCCACTCAGGAGGCAGCTCTGCTATCTCTCTGCACTTGTTAAAGGAACGGTTCTCAGACCCGAACGGTAAGATGACGTAGCCCTTGTTAGCACAACGGAAGTCACACTTAAGACCGCAGGGGAGAATCATGCCGACCTTCTGAGGGTAGTCCTTGTCACACTTGAAATACAAGTGCAGCCCCTTCGGGGTCTTAGCCATAAGGGTCTTCAGACCAAGGCGTTTGATCATCTTGAGGGCTTGAGCTTTACCCTCATCGATGTCGACAATTATGTACCCTGTCCTGACCCACCAGCCGATCTGTCCACCAGAGAAGATGTGAGCATCAGCAGCGGCCTGATTCACGATGGCGGTATCAAGGCGCTTCTTGCCCATGCAGCGGACGTAACTATCTTGACCTACAAGGGCATCAAACTCACTCAGTTTCATGCATTAGTTCTCCTTCTTAACGAATCTGCAGCCGGGATCTTTCACGCACTCGGCGCAAGCACCACCCTCTTTGAGCTGCTTGTAGTCCCCATTGTGAGCACACCCTACACACGGGGTAGCTTTCGCGTAGCGATCAAAGTTGTGGCAGTCAGAACAGGGGAAGATGTGATCGGGAATGTTCTCAAACACACAGGACTGGCACTTGTAGTCCTCAAGAGAGGTCTGCCCGGGAACCTCTCTGTCGACGGTGGTCTGTTCCATGCTGGAGGATGTGTTCATCCAGTGCTCAAGACGACTCACCTTGCCATGGATGCGCTGCTGGAGGTCATAGGGCTTAATGTCGAAAATGTTGATCACATGGTCAAGGACAATGAGCACGTCGGCGACCTCGTCAAGTGCCTTGGCATACAGGTCATTGTGAGCTTTCTCATGGTCGGTGTAGCGGGGGTACTTGGCACATACGGCTGCAAGCTCAGTCAGCTCTTCGCAAGAGACCAGAATCTGGTTGGTCTCGCCATAGGTATCACGGGCTTTCTTGAGGATCTGGAGATGCGTGCTGGTAAGATATTTTGTATGACTCATATAGGCCTCCTTAACGGTCAGAGTTGTCGTCCATCCAGTCGGTGATGTGGCGTACTTTTACACAGTTGATGCGGAAAATGTGTTCGGCCATGATAGAGATCTCGGCTGTACCACCATAAATGACCTCGGCCACTCCAGCAGCACAGAGAGCTCGGGCACAGGCCTCACATGGGTAGCGGGTCACATAGACCGTAGAGCCAAACACTCTCACACCGTTGCGAGCTGCCATAGCTAAAGCGTCGATCTCACTATGCAGAGCCATGCAGTCAGCCGGTCCACGGTGAGCTTTACTGTCATTCCCGTGGATCTGTTTACGCCAGCATCCCATGAGCTTGCAGTTCTGCGGAAGAGTACGGTTTGCGCCCATACTGGCAGTAGTTTCAGTACCGTTGACTCCCTTGGTAATGACACAGCCTACTGAGACCTTCTGGCAGCCTGAGTGAGCGATAGCGTACTTGTATGCCATATCAAGCCATTGCTTGTCAGTATTCATTTCTTAGCCCTCCATGATGAATTTGATTGCTTTCCAGTTGAACTTGACGGATTCCACACCTGACCGAGTCTTAGCGATCTTAATGAGGGTAGGATCCTTACAGGCCAACACGAACTGAGCTACTCTCTTGTGCTGCTTCTGCTGGATAGAGCCGAGCTCGGATGCATTGCAGCCACCTGTTCCCGCGCCCATGGCCGGACAGTCATACTGGATGGCGTTGGTTTTGACACACTCCAGTCCCTTCTGGTAGCACTCCAACTGGAGGAAGAGATCCTCATTACCTACAAGATCGTTACTCTGATAATTTAGACCGGCCTTGTGGATGGCCTTGACGTTGATCCCCACAGCCTGTTGGAGCTGGGATCTGCGGAGGATAGGGATCTCATCCTCGGTAAGAGACCAGCTAAAGGGACGGTAACTTGCACCCAGCATAGCTTCATCCGTCCAGATTGCCTCCCAGCACAGCAGCACCTTACGCCAGTCCTCCACATGACCGATGACATTGCCGGAGGCCTTGACCTTCCCAGACTTAGGGTCAACCATAGACAGGTCAAGTCGGGTGACGTCATCGTCGAGCATGATGATCTTGTCGAAGCCCTTGTGTACTGCATAGTTGAACATGACCCTGCGAGTCTCACCTATGTTGGACACGTTGGATATGAGGACGAGGGTGGTGTTGGGTCTGGCCTTGATCCAGGAGTAGGCTTCCTTCTCCTCCTTGCGGACAAAGACATAGAGCGGGAACTTCTGGTTCATGCTGCGCCGAAGAAACTTGGCGTCAGGACGCCGGTAAGACGGTACAAATACAGGAATCATAAATCCTCCTCGCTGGGAACATACTTCTTGCGGGGACGCCCTGTACCGTGCATCAGCTTGAGGTACTTGGACAGCTCACACATGCAGTTCTCCAGACTCATGACGTTCATGTAACGGTCTTCCTCAGGGAGATCCCAGAAGAGAGTCTTAGGGTCAAAGTCCTTGCCAAGGTGTTTAGCAAACAGGTCTTCGAGGTTGTCTCGCAGCCAGAACAGGCATTCCTCGTAGTTGAGGTGATCCCTGTCGGTAAACAGGTACTTGATACCGCGCTTGCAGCCGATACCGGCTACGGTGAACTCGTTCTCAGAATAAGGGAAGTCCTCTATGTAGGTAAAGTCCACAAAGATCTGGTAGGCCAGGAATCGGCCGATACCATTGTAGGCGGCGATCTGCTCGTAGACCTCGCTCTGGTCAGCACAAAAGGACAGCATACCTGCAAAATTGTGCTCGGTAAGGTACTTCATGAACCAGAGGGGGCGCATTTCTGCAATGTCCCCGCCCAGATCCTCCGGCACGTACTGACTAAGGACACGCTTCATGCCAGAGGTCATGAATGCACCCGTAAAGAAGACTCGCTTGGGATCCTCGTCCAAGGCATCCTGCCAGACGCCATCGTAATTCTCAGGGTCAAAGCCGCCATCAGAGAACTTGATAGGTAAGCCAAGTAGTTCTGCAGTCTGATGCTTGTTATACAGCCGGAATAGGACACAGTTGTAGATCTTGTCCACATATGACAGCTTTCCGTTGGAGGTGATGTGCTCAATGAGCCATCTGGTCTCTCTGTCGTGCTCGCGCCGGACGTTGGTGAACCTGTACTCTGCGAGGATGGTATCGGACGTCCACGGTGCAGACAGCTTGAGCACGTCCTTACGGAGGTGAATCTGGTAACGGCGCTGAATATAGTTGTACAGGATTCTCAGATTGGTGTTGTTGACCACAGGATGAGCACCATGGATTTTGAACTGGTTTACGCCACAATAGGGGGTATCGTTCGGCTTGGTCTTCATAAAGCCTCCTTAGTCTTAAAGAACTTATGGTTGCCGATGGTCATCACATGAGTGAGGTCAGTCTCATGCCAGTGAGAGTACTTGCCTCCGGCCGTAGAGTAAAAGTATTCAATAGGTTCGGGGGTGATCCGCTCTCCCAGGATGAAGACAGCAATACAGGCATCCTCCACAGTGGATTTAGCTTTATCATAATCGAGAGGGGAAGCGTATCTCCCGGGGAGCTTGACAACCTCTTCAGGGGTCATGTTACGGAGCTGCGCCGTGTCCAGAATGCACTGAGCCACAGCCATCTGACCGTCATAGGGCTCGCCCCAGCACTCCTGAGCTACCACTCCCAGCACGTAGTCCCAATCCCAGCCGAGGTCGGGGATGGTAGCGGGCTGGTCATACACAGGGTCATTGAACACGAGGGACTCTTCGATGACGATCTCGTCCTCGAGGGCGTCAGTTTGCTCGGCGGGGTACATAAGTTCCTGCTGGAGCTCCCGTGTCTCCTGAAGGACTTCAGAGGACGTCTGAAGGACTTCCTCCACTTCCTGCTGAAGGGTCTGGAACTGTGCGCTGATTGTTATGTAGCACCCAACAATGAAGCCCAGCAGACCAGCGGTAATGATGAGGATCAGGTTGGTAATGCTGCGCATACGCTTGTTAATGTAGCGGACGCTGTCCGGATGGTAATAGTAAGACATCACACATTCGCCTCCATCACCTTGGCGGCATACATATCCGCCGTATGCGTCCAAAGGACGTTCGGGAACTGCTTGATGGCATTGCCATAGGCCTCCCAATCTGCTGTTTCAAAGGCTCCCATGTGGTAGCGGATGCAAGCCTCCTCTTCAGGGGTGAGCATCATGATCTCCTTGAGCTTGAGTACAGAGTCAGCTCCGTGCCCGCCATAGGTCTTGTACTCAGGGTTCTTGATGTATAACTCTTGCTCGCCAGTGTCAGGATCGACGCCACGTCCAGGGATGTAGCTCCCGATCTTGGTGACATCATGCAGCACACCGATGATCATCGGGCTCTCGGGTCTACCCCACGGTGAGGTGACTCCAGCCAAGGTCATCTGTACCTGTCTCTTATACACATCTCCGAGCC
>ERZ1026864.189-NODE-189-length-43913-cov-8.825961_pt1 | contig 43913 bp, 50 predicted proteins | sample MGYA00380162_ERZ1026864 | MGnify/ENA primary metagenome ERZ1026864 (study PRJEB33269, sample SAMEA4719798) | human gut metagenome | biome: human-associated habitat; feature: organic feature; material: feces | place: Cameroon | collected 2013-10 ... | reverse complement strand
ATAGTTATTGGAGAATTAATTATGCCGACTATTGAATCTCGTATCTGCTTTGACTATAACTTCAATATGTTGACCCTGATGTACGAAGGCATTGCTTATATCCAGAATGGATACCATTGGGAGTACGGTAAGCAAGAGCTTATCGCCAAGGTAGAGGATCGGGATGAACAACACATGAGGCGTAAACTAGGGAGTAAGGTCAAGGCATTCTTGGAGGAATGGCCTACATGCGACCAAACTTCAACTTCGGAGCTACAGTATCGGAAGACAATAATCTCATCCTGTGGCCGACTGACGGTAAAAGAATCGCTCTCATAGACGGAGATATGATTCCTTATATCATTGGTTACACTATCAGTGATATGACCTTGGTGCGAGCTATGACACGTGTGAAGTCTGGTCAAGTGGCTCGCATCGAAGATACACCTGAATGCAAGCAGGCATGTGATCGCGTCAACTCTATGCTCAACTCTTGGGTGTACGGCGCAGAATGCGATGCCGCTCGCATCTTCCTCACCAAGTCTGATGCTAACTTCCGTCTGCGTCTGGCCTTCACTAAGCCATACAAGGGTACACGTAAGGCAGAGAAGCCGCCATTCTTCTATGAGATGCGCGAGCACCTTATGCGGGTACACAGGGCAGATCTTGCCGATGGTGAAGAAGCTGACGACTTGATGAGCATAGCGCAATGGGATGCGCATCGACGATTCCTACAGGAGAATGGTAACGAGTTCGAAGTCGGCAGTCCTGAGCACAAGGCATTCTCCGACACTGTTATCGTGTCCGCAGATAAAGACCTGATGATTGTACCCGGCTGGCATCTACAACCGGGCAGCGACTTGAAGTGGGTAGACCAGATGGGCTGGCTTGAGTTACGCCGCAAGACTAATGGTCAGGTCAAAGATCTTAAAGGTGCTGGACTCAAGTTCTTCTATGCACAAATGATCATCGGCGACGACATTGATAACTATGCTGGGATACCGGGCAAGGGTGCTGCCTTTGCCTATAAGCTGCTTGACGGCTGCAAGACTGAGAAGGAGCTTTATATGGCTGTGCTGGGTGCCTACAAGGACAAGTTCGGGCATGGTGCAGTCAAACTTAGAAACCATAGGGGAACTTATCGTATCGGCAAGGCGTTCGACCTGATGCTTGAGTGTGGGCGCTTGGCTCACATGGCTAGTTTCAAAGGAGATATCTGGCGTGCCGACAAGAACCCTATCCTGTGGGGAGACGACGACGGATGGCTACAAAGCTAAAAGCCTCCGAGGTTGCTGCTTACAAGCAGGAGCTTATGGAGAGGCAGGGGTACAAGTGCCCTTTATGTGGTGGCAGTCTCAAGGCTGTCACTCCTGTTAACCGTGTACTTGACCACGACCATGACACTGGATTCTGCCGTGCCGTTGTATGCCGAGGCTGCAATGGTGCAGAAGGCAAGATCTTAGGCGTTATCTCAGGTTATGGCAAGGCAGGGAATAACAAGTATTTCCAGCTTAAATGGTTGGAGAACTTGTATAACTATTGGAAGTTACACCAGACGCCGCAGACTGACAAGCTGTATCATAAGCACCAGACTGAGGCAGAGAAGCGCGAGGCTCGCAATCGCAAGGCTCGCTTGGCATACGCAAAGAAGAAAGCAGGAGGTAAAGTTGGGTAAGCTACGCTCCCTGTACAAAGACTCCGAGGTGCTGAGTGCAATTGAGCAGGCTACCGACGAGCACGGAAATGTTAACTACAATGAAATGGCACGCATCTTATCTGCGCATCCAGTGGGTAAGAAGATCACGCGCCAACTGGCCCGCTATTGGCACGGTCAGTTCAAGACGAAGAAGAAGAATGGCGATAACTACCAGTCCCTTCTTCCAGAGAATAAGCGTATCAAAGAAGCACGTAAGCTGCGCACTCCTGATCGCTATGAAGATCTGGCTGTTGCACCAATGCCTGAGTCGGCTCATCGAAGCATACTGGTAATCCCTGATACCCACGCTCCGTATGAGCACCCGGATACGCTGGAGTTTCTGGCAGCAGTGGCTGCGCGGTTCCGCCCGGATACCGTTGTCCACCTCGGAGATGAAGCGGACAAGCACGCTATGTCCTTCCACGATTCAGATCCCAACCTAGACTCCGCTGGCATGGAGCTGGAGAAGGCACGTGTCTTCATGGCGAAGCTGCACGCGATGTTCCCGGTGATGCGCCTGTGTCACTCGAACCACGGCTCTATGCACTTCCGCAAGGCGCACTCGCACGGTATCCCTGTGCAGTACCTCCGTACCTACCGCGAAGTGTTCTTCCCGCAAGGCGGCGGCGAGCGCTGGGAGTGGCAGCATACGCACGTCCTTGAACTTCCGAACGGTGAGCAGGTAGCCTTCAAACACCAGCCTGCCGGGGCTGTGCTGGGCGACGCCGCACATGAGCGCATGAATCTGGTGTGTGGTCACTTGCATGGCAAAATGTCTATCGAGTATGCCCGGAATACGCATGAGCAGTATTGGGCGGCACAGGGTGGTTGTCTGGTAGATGAAGACTCCCGCGCATTCTCGTATGGCAAGGAGACCAAATACAAACCAGCACTTGGTTGCCTTGTGATTCTCGAAGGCGTACCGCAGATCATCCCGATGCAGACCAATAGCGACGGTCGTTGGGTTGGCAAGATTTAAGTGACACTATAGAACAAAGGGCAGGTGATGCTTGCCCTTGATTGTATATTGTTAACAGGAGGTAAATATGATCATTGTACTGAATGCCCCTCCGGGAGCAGGAAAAGATACCATTGCCAAGAGAATGGCAGAAGCAAGCACGGCATTTCGTCTGGCCTCTATGAAGGAGCCGATGTGGGATATTGCTAAGGCTATGCTCGGAACTAAGTACGATGAATTTGTTCGTCTGTACAATGACAGGGACACCAAAGAGAAGGCCTTCGAGTTCTTAGGAGGACTCTCACCACGCGGTTTCTTTATCTGGATATCGGAGAAGGTATGCAAGCCGCTATTCGGAGAGCGCTTCTTCGGAGAGCGAATGCTGTCACGTGTACAGGAATTGAAACCCTATGAGGTTGTCTTGTCTGATGGGGGCTTCCCCTCTGAACTCCTTCCAGCGCTTGAAGCTGGTGAGACTATCATGTTGGTGCGTCTGCACCGAGAAGGGTTCACTTTTGAAGGGGACAGCCGTGACTATATATATGCTGAGGATTTGCCAGGTGAAGAATTTTGGACTATCGATGTGAACCTTGAAGAAGGTGAGATTGACAAGGCCGTAACTCAAATTATCTCAGCCTATGAAGTCTTACTGGAGGTGTACTAATGGATATCTTCTCTTTCATTGGCTTACCAGAAGATCATCGTACTAAACCAGTTATGTTGGTCAAGCACCGTGATGAAGTGCCTGACAGTAAGATTAAATTCCCCGTATATGGACAGGTGAAACGTGATGGTATATTCTCTGCTGTTGTTGTTCGCGCTGATGGTGTCGTTGGCGTTTTTGGTCGCACTGGTAAGAAACTGGCAAACGTTGAAGCACTCGAACAAAGATTTGCTTCCTTTCCGGCTGGCATTTATCTTGGTGAGTTGCAGTCTATGGCCGTTGATATCTACCTTGAAGCACTCTCTGGTGTGGTGAACCCTAACCGGACAGAGCCTCTTGATTACATCGGTCAGCAAATCAAGGATAACTTGTACATAGACTTCTTTGACATGCTGACAATAAAGGCATTCACTGATGGATACACGGATGTTACATTCCTTAAACGCCATGCAGCGCTGGAGCGGCGCATAGGTGAACTGGTGTCCAACACGTTGGACAACATCCTGCCTATCACTCCTTGCCACAACGAGGCAGAGGTTGAAGCATTCGCTAAGATGCACATCGACGCAGGTCGTGAGGGTGCTGTGTTCAAGCTGGATTGCGACTATGAGGCAGGTCACAAAGGCTACCGCCAGACCAAGATCGTTCGCATGGTGAGTTATGACCTCACCTGTATCGGTTGGGAAGAAGGTAAAGGTAAGTACAAAGGCAAGGTTGCTAACCTCATCTTTAAGTGGAAAGGTGGCAAGACTGTCAAAGCTATGCTCGGTAGGGGTTGGACGCATGAAGATGCCGAGCGTATGTATCACGATATTAAACATGGTGGCGAGTTGAATGTCATCGGGAAGATCTTCGCTGTCAAGGCGTTGCAGGAATCTAGCAAGGGAGTCCTGAGACTTCCCAAGGTTGGAGAGTTACGCCACGATAAGGAGGAACCAGATGTCTTTTGATTCAATGAAAGCCACTCGCGCTGTCGAGGTGGCAGAGGCTCTGTTCGAGTCTTATGCTTGCGGGATTGTCCCGCCGTATACTCTGCTCGCTGACGCAGAAGAACTTGGCCTCTCCGTAGAGGCTATCAAAGAGAAAGTCGAGGAACTGTATGGCACAGACGAAGAAGAAGCCGACGATTAGTCTGGAAGCTATGGAGATGCTGGAGATGATCCTCCGGCCTTCACACCCGGCACCAGATAAGACGCCAGAGCAATTGCAATGGGATGAGTGTAAACGGTACATCATGACCTGTATCAACGCTCAGATCGTGGTGACACCATGATTCGTCCTGCGTCATTCCTCGATATCCCTTCGATTATCAATCTTGGTAATCGGTACGTTGAAGAAGAGGTTAAGTCTACGGCCCATCACTCTGCTGTATGGGATGCCGAGATGAGCGCCCATCACTTATGCGAAGCCTACATGCGGGATGATTTATTCCTGTGGGTGGCTGTGTTAGATGGTGAGGTCGTAGGCTTCTTATGGGCTGCTGCGCACCCTATGGCACCTTGGAACCCAGCTATGGTGGCAAGTGACTACCTGTTCTACATCACACCAGAGAGACGAGGAACATCCCTCGGCTACCGCTTAGTTAAGCAATACGTAGAATGGGCTGAGTCTATGGCGTGCTGTGAGGTGCGCCTGTCCATCGCCTCCGGTATCAACGAAGAACGAGTCGGACGTATGTATGAGCGCTTAGGCTTTGAGTCGTTCGGCACTGTGTATAACCTAAAGTTCTAAGGAGATAACATGGGTGTAGTTAAGAAGGCTGTTAAAGGTGTAGGTAAACTTGTAGGTGGCGTGCTCGGTACGAGCCAGAAGCCAGTTAGCTTAGAAACCAAAGTGCCTGCACAGCAGCTTGAGCGTCAGCAGGAGGTTGGCGCAGAAGATATCCAGATTGGTCACGGAGAGGAAGACTCTCAGGCTGGCGCTAAAGGTAAGCGCGGTCTGGTTCGTCCTGTGGCCTCCAGTTTAGGAGTGTAACATGGGGCCAAACACCGATATGAAGTACGGTGGTAAGCGCTCGAAGATTCCAAAGCTGTGGGAGAAATTCATAACCAAGCGTAATCCGTTCCTTGACCGGGCGAAGCATTACGCTAAGTTATCCCTACCTTACCTATTAAATGACGAGGGTAACAATGAAACCTCTCAGAATGGGTGGCAGGGTACAGGCGCGCAGGCCACCAACCATTTAGCTAACAAGCTGGCACAGGTGCTATTCCCTGCACAGCGATCTTTCTTCCGTGTTGACCTTACCACCAAAGGCGAGGAGCAGTTATCCAAGGCTGGCCTGAACAAGACCAAGCTGGCGACTATGTTTGCCCGCGTGGAGATGGCAGCTATGAAGTCACTTGAGCAACGTCAGTTCCGCCCTGCAATCGTTGAGGCATTCAAACACCTCATCGTTGCCGGAAACTGTATGTTGTTCAAGCCGAGCAAGGGTAATATCAGCACCATCCCTATGCATCACTATGTGGTGAACCGGGATACTAATGGTGAATTACTGGATATTATCCTACTCCAGAAGAAAGCACTTCGCACATTCGACCCAGCCACCCGTATGGCTATCGAAGCCAGTATGCGTGGCAAGATGTGCAAGAAGGATGATGAGGTCAAGCTGTATACCCATGCTCACTATGAGGGTGACGGTTTTTGGGAGGTCAATCAATCTGCTGATGATATCCCGGTAGGCACGAAGAGCCGAGTCAAGACCGAGAAGTTGCCTTTCATCGTACTGACTTGGAAGCGCTCATATGGTGAAGACTGGGGTCGCCCTCTGATGGAGGACTACTCTGGCGACTTGTTCGTTGTCCAGTTCCTATCCGAAGCAGTGGCACGTGGTGCTGCCCTTATGGCGGATATCAAATACCTGATTCGTCCCGGTGCGCAGACTGACGTAGATCACTTCGTCAACTCTGGTACGGGTGAGGTTATCACAGGTGTGGAAGAAGATATCCACATTGTGCAGCTTGGCAAGTATGCTGACCTTACACCTATCGCCCAAGTGCTGGAGACGTACACCCGCCGCATTGGTATCGTCTTCATGATGGAGTCCTTGGTGCGCCGTGATGCGGAGCGTGTGACTGCCGTAGAGATTAAGCGTGATGCGCTGGAAGTAGAGCAGAACATGGGCGGTGCATACTCCCTGTTCGCCATGACCATGCAGACGCCTGTCGCCCTGTGGGGCTTGAACGAGGTAGGCAAGACCTTGACCTCCGAGTTAATCGACCCTGTGATTATCACTGGCATCGAAGCGCTGGGACGCATGGCGGAGCTTGAAAAGCTGGCTGACTTCTCTCAGTACATGGCCTTACCTATGCAGTGGCCTGAGCCTGTACAGCAGGCGGTCAAATGGCCGGACTACATGGATTGGGTACGTGGACAGATCTCTGCTGAACTTCCTTTCTTCAAGACAGAGGAAGAACTACAGCAAGAGGCAGCGCGCCAAGCAGAAGGGCAGCAGGAGAACCTACTTAACGAGGGCGTAGCTAAGGCTATTCCCGGTGTGATTCAACAATCAATGCAGGAGGGCTAATGGCTTTCTCATTCACTGAACCAACTACCACTCATCCGACTTCCGACGCAGCGCCGGAAGAGACTCAGGAGGCAACCGCTGATGTTACCACTGATACTGACACTGTTGACACTAACGCTGATGTACAAAGCGACACTGGCGACACTGACGCTGGAGACGCCGGAGGAGAAGATCCTAAAGGCGAGACTCCAGAAGGAGAAGGCAAAGAGGAAGACAAGCCTACTGAGTCATCTCAAGAAGAAGAAGTAAGCTATTTCTTTGGTGGCGAAGAAGTCACCATTGAAGTGCCGCAGGACGTGGAGGAAGAACTCAAGGCAAAAGGCCTTGACGCCCACGCTATCGCTGCCGAGCTTTACGCTAAGGATGGCGACTTCTCTTTGTCAGAAGAGACGAAGCAGAAGCTGTATGATGCCTTCGGCAAGTTCGCCGTGGACGCCTACCTGTCTGGCCTCAAGGCACAGAACGAAGCCTTCATGCTCCGCTCCGAGAACGAAGCCAAGGAGCGCGAGGCCGCAGACGTGCAGCGCTTCACCGATATCTCCAAAGAGTGCGGAGGGGAAGAAGGTTGGAACCGTCTGGAAGAATGGGCGCTTGAGGTTCTTAGCGACGATGAGCTTACAGCCTTCAATGCAGTGATGCAGTCCGGGAACCAGTATCTCCAGATGTATGCTGTGCGTGAACTGGAAGCACGTCGCAAGGCTGCACAGGGTGATGATGAGGTTACTCTCGTACAGCCGTCTGCGCCTGCTGTGGATGCATCGGACAATTCCCCACTGTCTGCGCAGGAGTACATCCGGGAGATCTCACAACTTAGCCAGCGCTTCGGTCGTGACCGTAAAGCTGCCGCAGAAGCACAGGCCAAACTGGATGCCCGCCGTCGCGCTGGCATGGCTAAAGGTCTGTAAGCCTATTTAGGTGACACTATAGAAGGGAGGAATCTGCCTCCCTAGTATCAACTTGATTTATAAGGAGATTCTAATACATGAGCACCCCTAACAATCTGACCAACGTTGCCGTTTCCGCTTCTGGTGAAGTCGATAGCCTGCTGATTGAGAAGTTCAACGGCAAGGTTAACGAGCAGTACCTCAAGGGTGAGAACATCATGTCTTACTTTGACGTACAGTCCGTAACTGGCACCAACACCGTTAGCAACAAATATCTCGGTGAGACTGAGTTGCAGGTGCTGGCTCCGGGTCAGTCTCCGGCTGCTACCTCTACTCAGGCGGATAAAAACCAACTGGTGATCGATGCGACCGTTATCGCTCGTAACACTGTTGCACACCTGCATGACGTGCAGGGCGACATTGACAGCCTGAAACCGAAGCTGGCAGCAAACCAAGCCAAGCAACTGAAACGTATGGAAGACGAGATGCTGATTCAGCAGATGCTGCTGGGCGGTATCTGCAACACCCACGCCAAGCGCACTAATCCGCGTGTCAAAGGTCATGGTTTCTCTGTGAACATCGAGATCGCAGAAGGTGAAGCGCTGGCTAACCCGCAGTACGTAATGGCTGCTGTTGAAATGGCACTAGAGCAGCAGGTAGAGCAGGAGGTTGATATCTCCGATGTAGCGATCCTGATGCCGTGGCGTTACTTCAACTGCCTGCGTGACGCAGACCGTATCGTTGATAAGTCTTATACTATCAGTGAGTCCGGTGCAACCATTCAGGGCTTCGTGCTGAAATCCTTTAACTGCCCGGTTATTCCGTCCAACCGTTTCCCGAAATACTCTGCTAGTGCAGCACATCACCTGCTGTCTAATGAGGATAACGGCTATCGTTATGATGCAACTGCTGAAATGAACGGTGCTGTTGCTGTGCTGTTCACGGCTGATGCTCTGCTGGTTGGTCGCTCTATCGATGTGACCGGTGACATCTTCTACGAGAAGAAAGAGAAGACCTACTACATCGATACCTTCCTGTCCGAAGGTGCGATCCCGGATCGTTGGGAAGCTGTGTCTGTAGTCACCACCAAGCGTGTAACTGGCACTGGCGCAGCGGATACCACTGCCACTAATGCAGCGGATCATGCTCTGGTACTTGGTCGCGCTCGTCGCAAGGCAGTCTACACCAAGACCTTCTCTGAAGGCGGTGCGGCTGGCTATGCTGCCTCTAGCGTAGCTGCCGAGGATCTGGTTGCTGCTGTTCGCGCGGTGATGGCCAACGATATCAAGCCGACTGCAATGAAGCCGACTGAGTAATAACCTATGCCCCATCTACTTTGCGTAGGTGGGGTTCTTTTGTTAGGAGGATTCATGCCACTTATTCAACCTAGCGATGTGTCCGCGTTAATGGCTGATGCCACGTTCGGCATCGTTGATAGTAAGCTGGAAGCTGTAAACCTCTGTATGCGTGCCATTGGTCGTGAGGGTGTTGACTCTCTGGATTCAGGGGACTTGGATGCAGAGGATGCGAACAAGATCATTGACATTGTATCACAGCGTTTCCAGTATAATCAGGGTAACGGCTGGTGGTTCAATCGTGAACCTAACTGGAATATTGCACCAGATCAGAACGGAGAGGTCAATCTGCCTAACAATACGCTATCCGTCCTGCAATGCTACGGGCTGAATGACCTGAAAGTACCTATGACTTTGCGTGCTGGCAAGCTGTACTCTACGTGGAACCACACGTTTGATATGCGAGGGCATGTGAACCGTGATGGTCGTATTCGGCTGACTTTGGTTGTAATGCTACCTTTCGAGCACCTACCGACCAACGTCATGCAGGCTATTGCGTATCAGGCAGCTTGTGAGTTCATCACCTCCAAAGATGCAGACAAGACTAAACTGCAAGTCCACCAGACTATCGCCGGACAGTTACTGGTGAGTGTACAAGCAGAGCAGTCGGCACAGAAGCGGCTCAACATGCTGGTTCATAATCCGACGCAGCGTCAGTTTGGTGTCATGGCAGGTGGCTACCAGAATGTCCCGGCCTTCTCACACTCACCTTATGACAGATATCCACCACGTCCTTGGAGGTTATGATGGAAGTTCAAGGCTCATTAGGCAGGCAGATTCAAGGTATCAGCCAGCAACCGCCAGCCGTTCGCCTTGACGGGCAATGCACGGATATGGTTAACATGGTTCCAGATGTTGTCGATGGAACTAAGTCCCGCATGGGTACGACCCACCTGAATAAGCTGATGGCAAAAGGTGATGACAACATGGCATTCCACCATTACCGTCGAGGTGACGGCGATGAGGAATACTTCTTCGTCATGAAGCAAGGTGCAATCCCTGAAATCTTTGATCGCAGGGGTAATCGCTGCAATGTCACCTCTTCCGACGCACCTATGGTCTACCTTAGCGAAGTGCAGAACCCAAGGGAAGATGTACAGTTCATGACTATTGCAGATGTAACATTCATGCTTAACCGCAGGAAGGTCGTCCGTGCGAGAGAGGAGCGATCCTCAAAGGTTGGCTCAACTGCCTTAGTCTTCTGTGCTTATGGTAATTACGGTACGAAGTACCAGATCACTATCAATGGACAGGTTGCTGCCGAGTACAAGACAAAGGATGGTGGTGAAGCAAGTCATGTAGAGACGATCAGAACCGAGGTTATCGCAGATCAATTATTCCTTCAACTCCAGCAATGGGATGGTGTGTCACAATATGACATCTCCCGCATGGGTACGACTATCGTCATTACCCGCAAGGATGGTAACACAGACTTCACTGTGAGCACCGAGGATGGTGCGAAAGGAAGAGACTTGGTGGCTATCAAGTACAAAGTTACCTCCACTGACCTGCTGCCGAGTAAAGCACCAGAAGGCTACAAGGTGCAGGTGTGGCCTACGGGTAGCAAGCCTGAATCTCGCTACTGGCTTGTAGCAGAGAAGTCCGAGGGCAACCTTGTTACGTGGAAGGAAACAATTGCAGCAGATGTGAAGTTGGGCTTTGACAAGAATACCATGCCCTATATCATCGAGCGCACAGGCATCGTCGGAGGTGTGGCGCAATTCAAGATTCGCCAAGGTGATTGGGAAGATCGTCGGGTCGGTGACGACCTAACCAACCCTATGCCATCTTTTATAGATGAGGAGGTGCCGCAATGCTTGGGTGGGATGTTTATGGTGCAGAATCGCCTTTGCTTAACAGCGGGAGAGGCTGTCATTATGTCTCGCACTTCTCACTTCTTTGACTTCTTCCGGTACACGGTAGTGTCCTCACTAGACACTGACCCAATTGATATCTTCTCCGATGCAAGTGAGGTGTACCAGTTAAAGCACGCCATCACCTTGGACGGCGACACGGTGTTGTTCTCTGATAACTCTCAGTTCATCTTACCGGGAGATAAGGCACTGACCAAGGATAATGCATTGCTGAAACCGGCTACTGCCTTTGAGGTGAACAACAACGTTCGCCCGGTAGCTACAGGTGAGTCTGTAATGTTCGCTACGAGTGAAGGCTCCTACTCTGGTATCCGGGAGTTTTATACAGACTCCTACTCTGATACTAAGAAGGCACAACCTATCACAAGTCACGTCAATAGGTTGATTGAGGGCAACATCATCTCGATGGTGGCAAGTTCCAACATCAACCGTTTATTCGTGATGGCGGACAAGAACCGCAATGTGGTCTACGTTTATGACTGGTTATGGCAAGGCACTGAGCGTGTACAGGCAGCCTGGCACCGCTGGGTGTGGCCTACTGACGCGAAAGTACGAGCTATGTTCTATTCTAGCGAGACAGCATATCTCATCATAGAGCGAGGAGATCAAGGGGTGTTCCTCGAAAAGATGGATATGGGTGACGCCATAGAATACCACTTAGACGACCAGATAAGGTTGGATCGCAAGACAATAATCACCTTTGTTCATGACGAGCATACAGATAGTTGGTACTCCAGTTCACTACCTTGGACACCTAACCACCCTGAGATGCTGGAGTGTGTACTGACCCAAGGCTGGCCTTCTTATGTGGGTGGTTCTTTCTCATTCCAATATCTGGAAGAACATAACAACCTTTACACCAACTTTGATTTAGGCGAACCAAATTCTGTTATCCACTGCGTTGTAGGTGAGTATTACTCTCAAGAGTTTGAGCCTACGCCTGTGGTGATCAAGGATTCTCAAGGTCGTACTTCGTACATCGATACTCCAGTCGTTGGACTTGTTCATCTCAACTTGGACAAGTACCCGGACTTCACCGTAGAGATCACGAACGTCTCCGGGCGCAAGCGTATAGCTAAGGCGTCGAATCGTATAGGTGGTGCCCACAACAATATTGTGGGTTACGTCAAGCCGAAGGAAGGTATATTCAAGTTCCCGCTCCGTGCCAAGAGTACAGATGCAACATATCGTATCAAGTCTGTAGCGCCGCACACCTTGCAGTTACGGGATATCGAGTGGGAAGGTTCATACAATCCAAGCAAGAGGAGGGTATAATGGCAATAATCGGCTCTGCCGCTGCCGCCCTCGGTAGCATGTTCGGAGGTAGTGCCGCCGCTGGCGGTGCTGCTGCTGCCGGAGGTGCCGCCGCTGGTGCAGGAAGTGGAATCCTCGGCTCTGCCATGAGTTGGCTGGGTGGTTCCACGGCTGGCTTCTCTAACTCTGGTCTGCTGTCTATGGGTGGCTCTTTGCTTAGTAGTCTGACAAGTTTCTTGTCTGGCGGCAACGAGGCAGAGGCGCTACGCAAGCAGCAGCAGGAGCAATGGAAGCAGCAAATGATTAACACCCGTGAGCAGTATCGCCAATTGGGTGACTTGGAACGTCAGGCCAACAAAGAGTTTCACCAAGACATTATCCAGAACCAAGCCTCCTTGCTACAGCAGCAGGCACAGGTTGAGCTAATGGCTGGTGCCTCTGGCACTGGCGGTGCTTCCATCTCTTCCTTGCTCGGAGATTTATCCGGGCAGGCAGGCAGGAACCAATCTCAGCTTATTGATAACTTTGAGAATCAGCAGCAGAGTTTCATCAACCAAGCTAAAGCAATCCAGACAGGTGGACAGATGCAGCAACGTAGCTTTGAAAAGCCGTCTGCGTTTAGTTCCCTGCTGTCTGGTGTCGGTAGCGCTGCCACCTCATACCTATCTGGTGCTAAGACCGGGAAGGCATTGAGCACAGCGTGGAAAGAATCAAGAACCTATTCCTCTGGAGTAGGGAAATAAGGAGGGAACATGGCAATTGAGCGTCAAGCTGTGCAGGGCTTGCAGCAGGTGAAGTCTACGGGCGGCCCTCGTATGGCAGGAACCTCTGCAATCCAAGTGAGCGAGCCTCAAATTCGACGTAGCGGCTCGTCGTTCATCGACGATATCTTTAGTGCCGCTGGTGCCTTCGCTACGGTTGGCACCGAGATTATGCAGCAAGCCGTTGAAGACGATAAGGTACGTCAGTACGACCGCGCCTTGCAGGGCTTGATGCCTTCCGACGATGCAACCGTGGGCGGCGCTCGCGCCCACATGCTGGTGCAGTTACAGAATGATGTGCTGGGTCACACCCTCGCATTGCAGGATGAGGCCAAGCGGTTCCAAGGCTCGGACGAAGAGTGGGAGCAGAAGGTGGTTGACTCCCGCAACGCCATCCAAGCCAAGGTTTACCAGCAATATCCGGGGCTGCAAGGTGATAAGGACACCATGCGCCTTGTCTCCAACGCATTCATGGAGCAGCAGCCTAAGGTCTTCGCGGCAAGGGCAAGTGCCAAGCTAGAACGGGAAGCGCAGCAGCGCACCGAGGCAATGCACTCTCGCGTATTGATGGTGACGGAAGGTCTATCTGGCAGTTCACTAGATGCGGCACTTCACCAACTACAGCAAGAAGCAGTCACCATGCAGCTTACCAAGCCTGAGTATGAAGAAATGATTGCTCAGATTGCAATGGAACGGGCGGCTATTGGTGATTCAACATTCGTTGAATCCACTAAATCATTGAAGGATGCTAATGGCATTTCCTTGTATCAGCGTAATGGTAAGCTACAGACTGCCGAGATTCAGGCCAACCGAAATTGGGCCGCGCAGAATCAGGTGGAACTCTTCGAGAAGAAGGATGCAGCTATTCAGGCATTCACTAATGGTGAGCTTGATAGAGAAGAGATGCTCAAGATTATGCAGAACCACAATGAAATCTCTGGTGGCACTGCATGGTCTGACGGTGAGATCAAATCCTTGTTCGACCGTGTAGCTAAGAAGAACGCTGAGAATGCCAAGATGCAGGACTTACTGGCACGTGGTCAGACTGGATCACCTCTTGGCTTGCAGGATATCAGTAACGAAGACCGTAAGGCTTATGCCGAGGCTTTAGCTGGAACCTACACCAAGCTGGCTGAGGATGAGATTAAGCGTACTGGTGCTACCGGGGAACAAGCTGAGGCCATCCGTGGTCGTTACGAGCAGATGCGCTATCTCAAGCTGGGGCAAGACCTCATCAAAGACCCTAACATCCAGGCACGCTATGACTCCCTTATGCAAATATCCTCTGCTAACCTCAAGGATATGAACACGGAGCCGGAGGCGCTCAAGACGCTGATGAATGCCCGCGACTCTATCCCGGAGGATGCACGTCGTGCCGTCATGGGTGACAAGGAGTATGCCTTTGTCGAGAACTATGACCGTGCATTGCAGATGGGTTATAACGTAGGTCAGGCCGTGGCGTTTGCTCAGAACGTTGCCAAGGGTGAGAAGCTACAAGGGTCTGTGCTCAAAGAGCTATCCTCGGACGTCGAGGGTATTGTTGAGGATATCGCTGGCGGTAGCTGGCTTACTCGTGGCGACAACATGAGTGAAACTGGTCGCAGTCTTGTTATGGACGACGCCATGTCTATTGCCCGTGCCATGAAGGTGGCAGGTCAATCAAATGACACCATCAAGAAACACCTGCAATCCTATCTCACCTCTCAATACACTCAGTTATCAGAAGGTTTCTTCACGCAGGGTGTGTTAGTCAAAGGTGACGCTCGCGCTTTAGGTGACGCTATAGGAGTGAACCAGAAAGATGTACCTATCGCACTTCGTCAGTACATTAATAATCACAAGCAAGAGTTGCTTGATCAATCTGGAGGAATGAGTGAAGAAGATATCTACGTGGATGTTGACTCTAAGCGTGGCATGTTTGTTATTCGTGCTGGCTCAGGTCGCACTCCCCTCACCCCAGCAATGCCGCTCTCTGAAATTAAAGGACAATCCTTACTTCGAGAGCATTACGACGCTAAAGTAAAAGAGCGTGACGAAGCCAAGAAGAACTTTGAGGCGCAGCAGATGCGCATGTGGGGTGCTGGCGGCTACCAAGCACAGCCTCTACAGAAAGGTGATGTGACAGCGAAAGCCGTAGGAAAGCGGGGTATCGCTGACTTCTTAATGTCTCCTGCCTTTGCAGCAGGCGAGAACCTTCCGAAGAACTTCGAGTTCGGCTACGATAAGAAGAATCAGGACTTCTTCAACTACGTAGCTAAGACAGAGAACGGCATGAACGTAGGCTTCGACCGTGTAGCTGGCGTGTACACCCCGTACAAAGATGCGCACGGTCAGTCTGTAGGTTACGGTCACTTCCTCACTGCCGAAGAGAAAGCTAATGGTTACATTGTGATTGGTACTGATAAAGTCCCATTCAAACCGGGTCAGTCACAACTCACACCGGAGCGAGCCATGCGCCTTCTCAAGCAGGACATGAAGAATAATGTACCGTCTACCAAAGATTGGGCTATCCCTTTCGATGCGATGCACCCAAGCACTCAGCGTGGTATCATGGACTTGACCTATAACTTAGGTAAGGCTGGTATCCAGAAGTCACCAAAAGCATACGCAGCTTTCAAGGCTGGTCGTATCACAGATGGCTTCATTGAGATGTTAGGAACTGCATCTACGGAAGGTAAGCGCAGTCCGGGATTGCTGGTTCGTCGCGCAGAAGCGTATAACATGGCACAAAGTGAAGCAGGTGCCCCTCGTATCAGTGAGGTGGAGACGCGAGCAGACGGCTCTATGTACGTCAAGTTCGCAGGTAAGATGTCACCTGCATTCGTGAGCCAGAGCATTCACAATCGTATCGATAAGAACGGGTGGATGCAAGTGTACCCGCCGGGTGCTGGTAAGTTAGTTGCTGGTGCCAGAGTGGGTAAGGTGAAAGTCAGGTAGTGTCATACTCAAGGGTTGTCCAACACGTTGGACAGCCTTTTATGAATGGCATTAACTAAGGAGGTAACATGGCTGAATTACCAAGCCAGAGTTGGGTGGGTGTAGCACAACGTCATTTGCCGCCTACCTTCTCTCAAGTAGCCGAAGCCGAGCGTAAGCTGGAAGCACAGCGAGAGCAGGACAAGGTTATGACCACTGCCCTTGAGAGTGAGTGGGCGCTTTATGGTGGACAACGTGCGTTAGAGCGGGCCACCACCGAGTTTGCACCTCAAGAGGGTTATGAAGTTCCGCAGTCTACCGTGGAAGAGTTATCTCGCATTCACGGATACGAGATTGCACAGGAGATTGTGCAAGGTGTGCAATCCCCCGCAGAGCTACAATTCCGCATGTCGAATGCACAGGCGGACAAGGATCGTGCTGATATTCTCGCCCGTAATGGCTTCACTGGCTTCGCTGCTCAAATGGCGGCTGGTGTACTCGACCCGGTCGGCTGGGCTGCATCCGTTGTCGCCGCACCTGTAGCTGGTGCCGTCAAGATAGGCCGCATGGGTCGTATCCTCAAGACGGGCCTGCTGGCTGCCGGAGAGAACGCAGCACTTGAAGCTGTGCTTGCTCAGGGTGACTATCAGCGTAACATCGACGATGTGCTAACTGCTGCTGGCTTCGGCATGGTGATGGGCGGCACTATCGGTGCAGTGACACGCCAGCGCGTCCGAGGCGTAGAGACGGACACGCCACGTGCAACCGTTGACGACCTTGATACTGTGATTCGCGGTGCCGACGAGTTCGACCAGTTTGCATCTCGCGCCGTCATGGAGGCGATGGAGTACGATGCATATATGGCTGCTCGCAACTTTGAGCCACTCAAGGCCAGAGAGGTAGACTTCGACATGGCAATCTACCAGCACACCGAAGGCTTACGCAAGCAGGCTAACGTGCGCATGACTGCTAAGGAGAAGGGGCAACTCAAGGCGTCCATTCGTCAGGCAGAGGATGAGCTACGTGTTATGCAGGAGGGTCGTACCGCTGCCAAGGCAGAGCACGCTGCCAAGAAGGGTGCTGCCCGGAGTAAAGCCGAGGCGCTGGACACTAAGGTAGAGTTGCAGGCGATTGCCCGTCGCTTTGACGCACCTATCGCTGACGCCACCAAACGTCTTGATGAGCTTAATGCAAAGCTGGCACAGGTGGAAAATGTGTCAATGTCCAAGGCAGAGCTTAAACGCTTCTCCAGTCTGTCACGCGAGGAGCAGATCAAGGAGTTAGGTCTTGAGGTGCCGTCCCGTAAAGTGGACATGCACAGCGCAGTGCGCGAGGCGGTAGCCGCCATCCGTGCAGAGAGAACCGAGACCCCGACTGAGCTACATGCGGAAGCCGTAGCAGCGCGTGAGGCAGAGGCCAAAGCGCCAGACGACTCCTTGTCGGCGGCTCGTGTTGAAGGTTCCGAGATCCAAGGTGAGCAGTTCGACCTGTCCGATAAGATGGAAGATCTGATGGACGACCTTGCACGTGAGGCTTACCAGTCTGATGTGCGCCCGGTGTCAACCTTTGGGCTTGGCTCTGTCTCTTCTGTTATCCTTAACTCGAAGAACCCTGTGTTCCGTGGTCTAGGCTTACGTCTACTGGAGAATGCTCAAGGTGGTGCCTATCAGGGCAAGACTGCCTCAATCCTGTCTAACGTATATGGTAACTTGATTCGCACAGCAGAGCGTAACCGCTACAACGATGGCTTCTCACAGTTCATCAAGGATAACAATCTGCGTGCTATCGACTATCTGAACCCTGCCGTGACGCGAGACTTCAACAACCAAATCTACACTGCCATCGTTAAAGGCATACCAGATGATACGCCGAAAGGTGTTAAGCTGGCAGCCGAAGGTATGGCTGATAAGTTGAAGAAGGCACTTGAGCTACGTAAGCAGGCAGGTGAAGCAGGCTTCGAGGACGTCAAGGCGGCGCGTGACTATATGCCTGTGATTTACGATGGCATCAAGGTTACAGAGGCTGTGAACCGCATGGGTAGCAGTGAGGCCGTAATTGCCCTGCTGTCTAAGGGTTATCAAACTGGCAAGTACAAGCTGGGTAAGAAGGCGGCTGATGCGCTGGCTAAAGTCCAGTACATTCGCGCCTCGGACTCCACCCTGTCTAGCCGTGTATCCTTTGATCGTGTGGTGTCTCAGCAGCAGCAGGTGCAGCTTATCGAAGACTTGAAGAAGGCAGGTGTGCCGGACTCTATCATCGACAACTTCATCGAAGGCACAGAGTTGCAGGAGATGGCGGAGTCTGTATCGAACCGAGCCAAGGCCAGCATGGGTATCAACACGCAGGCAGAGTACGGCGGGGTGAAGGTACAGGACTTGCTGAACACTAACGTGGGAGAGCTGGTCGAGAACTACGGCAAGGAGGCCGCAGGCGGCGCTGCACTGGCCGCAATGGGCTTCCCTACCCGTCAGTCCGTCTTGAACGCTATCGACGCAGCAGAGCGTGCTGGGCGCAATATGGCAGGGTCTGACGCCAAGGCCATCAAGCAACTTCGGGCAGAAGCGGACATGCTCCGTGATTCTGTACGAATGTTGTACGGTAACACCATCGACGCCGACCCTAACGCTGGCATCGTCAGAGGCACTCGCCGGGTGCGTGAGGTGACGGGCCTGTTACGCCTTGGTCAGATGGGCTTTGCTCAGATACCGGAGATGGCGCGAGCTATCACGAAGATGGGCCTGGGTACTGTCCTGAAATCCGTGCCAGCCACCAAGTTCCTCCGGTCACGTGCCGGGCGAGAAGGCGGGACGGCGCAGGGCAGACTGCTGGAACCAGAACTCCGGGAGATGGAAGAGCTTGTCGGGTACATCGGAGAGGATAACTGGCTGACTGGCTGGAACGTTCGTCACGATGAGTTCGGCGAGACTGCTGACAATCTTAGCCGCCTGTCTGCTGTGATAGATAATGGGCTGGCAATGGGTAGCCATATCAACACTTGGCTGTCTGGCTTCAAGGCAGTACAGGGTGGCTCTGAGAAGATCGTCGCTCGCTCAATCAATAAGCGCCTCAAGGAGCACTTGTCTGGCGGTCGTAAACTGCCGCAGCGTGACTTGGACGAGGTTGGTCTTGACGAGGCAACCATGAAGCGATTACAGCGCCACTTTGATGATAACCCGTCTTACGCAGACTATAACGGTGAGAAAGTTCGCATGATGAACTTCGACGCTATGGAGCCAGACCTTCGGGAAACTGTAGGTGTGGCAGTGCGCCGTATGTCAGGTCGGCTTATCCAGCGTAACTTCATCGGGGATGAGGGTATCTGGATGAACAAATGGTGGGGCAAAGCATTAACTCAATTCAAATCATTCTCCATTGTCTCTATCGAGAAACAGCTAATTCACGATTTACGGGGTGATAAGATTCAGGCCGCTCAGATTCTGGCTTGGTCTTCCTTGTTAGGCTTCGCAGCCTATGCCACTCAGATGCAGATGCAGGCAATCGGTCGTGCAGACCGAGACAAGTTCCTACGTGAGAAATTCGATACCCAAAACATAGCTATGGGTGTGTTCAACAAACTGCCGCAGGTTGCAGGCTTCGGCCTGGCTGGCGATGCATTGGCTACCCTTGGTCTTATGCCGGATTCGCTTATGCAGGCTCCGGGGCGTATGGGCTTCCAGCAGCAGGGGTTTGGTGAGCTTGTAGCAGGTGCGGGTGTCATTGGTGATGCCGTGGACTTCTCCAAGGCATTGGTTAAGTATGCCAATGGTGATGATGATGTATCAACTCGGCAAATCGTCGATAAGGTGCGTCGTCTGGTGCCACTGGCTAACACGATTGGTATTGGTCAAATGACTAAGGCCAGCGTAGACTTATTGGAGGACTGATGAGTTATACCTTTACCGAGAGGACAGCAGATGGCTCGCAGACTACTTTCTCTTTCAGCTTTGCTGGAGCAGACAAGGGTTACATTCGAGCCTCTGATATCTACGTTGAAATCTGGGATGGTAAGACTTGGCAAAGTGCCACTGGCTGGCAACTGTCAGGTACAAACCAGATCACATTCAACGTACCACCTTCTAGCGGCACAGTAGTAAGGATTCGGCGTATTGTAGGGAAGGATCAGCCGTATGCTAACTTCGACCGCAATGTTATCTTGGATATGAAATCCTTGAACAACTCCTTCATCCAGCAACTTGAGTTAACTCAGGAGATGCTAGATGGCTTCTTGCCTGATAGTTTCTACTTCAAGCAAGATATCAACGCAGGTTGGCATAACATTTACCACCTGCTGCCGGGCACGGAAGGACACCATGCCGTGAACAAGGCTCAGTTTGATACGGCGACTAACAACCTACAATCACAGATTGATGCGAACGATGCCAAGCAAACGGCATGGAACCAGCGTCAGGATGAGCAGATTGTTGGCATTATTAAGTCGTTTAACTCCAACATCTCTCACAGGACAGCACCTTGGACATATGAGGCAGCAGGTGGTGAGACTAAAGTCTCGCCTCCTTTCTTCTTCAACTCTGCCTTAGTATGGCGAGATGGTGTATTTCAAGACGAGTTGGCAGGCGCTTTTGAGGTTGTAAATAATGAGATCCTACTGGCACAACCTGCACTGCGCAAGGGTGAGCGCGTCTCTGTCCTGATTGGATCTCGTTTAGCAGCACCAGATGTGGGCAGTGTCCATCGTATGACCTTCAATATCAAGGAGGGTGCAACTGTGGTCAACCTTGGGATGACAGTGGGAGCAGTGGAGGTGTCCCTTGATGGTCTTCTTCAAGATGAAGATGCCTATACTCTTGGCACTGACTATCGCACACTTACCTTCACGGAGCCTTTACCAGAGTGTCGTATGGTGGTGAAGGCGGTCTTTGATAACAGAACTCACTTAGAGTAAGGAGGAAGAATGGTAAACTCAGATGTTATCAACGATACGCTGAAGTGGGTGCCGGGTGCCGTAGTGACGAGCACGACCTTCTTAGGTATTAGTTGGGAGAACTGGGTTTACATATTAACCGCTATCTACACTATGTTGCAGATTGGCGATTGGGTATGGAACCGAGTTACCAAATGGAGGGAGAAGCGTGGCAGTAAATAACCGACATGCGGCGAGTGAAGATGATGTAGGTATTCTTCACAACGCCATTACTAAGATGTTTAACAAGAAGGCGCAGGCAATCCTTGATGCTATTGAGGACGACCCTGATGCTGCCATTGGCCTTGTCTCAGGCAAAGATGTGGGTGCGATGTGTAAGTGGGTGCTAGACAACGGCATCACTGCTACACCTGCCGCCCAGCAGGAGGAGAGTAAGTTGTCCAAGCGACTGGCTGCACTCAAGGCTGCATCTCAAGGCAAGGTCATTAACTTTACTGACGTTAAGGAGGCTTAATGGCAAAGGCAAGGGAGTCCCAAGCGGAAGCCCTTGCCCGTTGGGAGATGCTGCGAGAACTACAGCAGACGTTCCCCTATACGGTGCAGGGCTTACTGTCGTTCGCTCAGGTGGTAATCAATACGTTAATCACTGGCAATCCAGACCTGAACCGAGTACAAGCCGATATCCTCAAGTTCCTGTTTGCAGGAAACAAGTATCGGATGGTAGAAGCGCAGCGTGGTCAGGCTAAGACCACCATAGCTGCAATCTATGCGGTGTTCCGTATCATTCACGAACCGCACAAACGTATCATGATCGTATCACAGACAGCCAAGCGTGCAGAGGAAATCGCTGGTTGGGTGATTAAGATCTTCCGTGGATTGGACTTCCTTGAGTTCATGCTTCCTGATATCTACGCGGGCGACAAGGCTTCAATCAAAGGCTTCGAGATTCACTACACCTTACGTGGGAGTGACAAGTCTCCGTCTGTCGCTTGCTACTCTATCGAAGCAGGTATGCAGGGTGCGCGTGCAGATATCATTCTGGCGGACGACGTTGAGTCGTTGCAGAATAGCCGTACCGCCGCAGGTCGTGCATTGCTGGAGGACTTGACCAAAGAGTTCGAATCCATTAACCAGTTTGGTGATATCATCTACCTAGGGACACCGCAGAGCGTTAACTCCATCTACAACAACCTCCCGGCGCGTGGCTACCAGATTCGTATCTGGCCAGGTCGCTATCCAACGCTGGAGCAAGAGGCTTGCTATGGAGACTTCTTGGCACCGATGATTCGCCAAGATATGATGGACAATCCGTGTCTTCGCTCAGGCTATGGCATTGACGGCACTCAGGGCGCACCAACCTGCCCGGAGATGTACGATGATGAGAAGCTGATTGAGAAGGAGATCTCGCAGGGTACGGCTAAGTTCCAGCTACAGTTCATGCTGAATACTCGCCTGATGGATGCAGACCGCTACCCGTTACGCCTGAACAACCTGATCATGATGAGCTTTGGCACCGATGTAGTCCCGGAGATGCCGACTTGGAGCAACGATTCGATGAACCTTATCGGCGATGCACCGCGCTTCGGTAACAAGCCCACGGACTACCTGTACCGCCCTGTGGCCCGCCCGTATGAGTGGCGACCGATTCAGCGTCGAGTCATGTACATTGACCCGGCGGGTGGTGGTAAGAACGGTGACGAAACGGGCGTGGCTATCGTCTTCCTGCTGGGGACGTTCATCTACGTCTATAAGTGCTTCGGTGTGCCGGGAGGATACTCCGATAACGCTCTCAGTCGCATTGTGCGCGAGGCAAAGGCCGCAGAGGTGAAAGAGGTCTTCATAGAGAAGAACTTCGGTCACGGCGCGTTTGAGGCGGTAATTAAGCCATACTTCGAACGCGAGTGGCCTGCCGAGTTGAAAGAGGACTATGCGCATGGTCAGAAGGAGGTGCGTATCATTGAGACACTGGAGCCCCTATTCTCTGCTCACCGCATCATCTTCAACGCGGAGATGATTAAGCAGGACATAGACAGCATCCAGCACTACCCGCTTGAAACACGGATGAGTTACAGCCTGTTCGGTCAAATCTCGAACATCACTCTGGAGAAAGGTTGCCTACGGCACGACGACCGCCTAGACGCTCTGTACGGCGCGATACGGCAATTAACGTCTCAGATAGACTATGACGAGGTTAACCGGATAAATCGTCTCAGAGCGCAGGAGATGCGCGATTATCTGGACATGATGCACGACCCTCGGAGACGCCGGGAGTTCTTTACCGGGCAGGATCATGGGTATCGCCCTCGGACGAACACCAGCGACGCCCGAATCCAGTCCGTGTGGGGTAAATCGGTGCGCCCTAAAACTCGTTCTCGAAATACTATTTCTTCAAGAATTTCAAGGACTTGGTAATTAGGGGACACTATAGAAGGAGGGCCGAGGAAGAAAGGAAATTATAGGTAGTCATAGGAAGGCCTAGGTCATATAGGTACACCTAGTGTACTTATTATTCTTTCTTTTCTTCTTTATTATTAGTTACTATAGAGAGAGGAGGTCTAATGGCTGATCAGCCTAATAAATACAACTCTATGCCTTTGACGGGTAAGAGTAACCGAAAGATCGAGGAAACAGCATCCACTGTGCTGGCTGTCCCTTACTTAAAGGACGAGACTCATGAGTACGGCGAACAGCCTGGTAAAATCAATAACAGGATTAATGATCAAGTGAAGTCAGGTAAGCGCAGAGGTGCTATGGTTTTATCTTCACAGCATGGACTGATGGTAGCGTCAGGAAGTGGTGAGAAGGATGCATGGTACACTGTCCAGTTTGAAGTAGCAACTATCGACCCAGCGTAAGAAAGAGGAGGAATACAATGTCAAATTACGGAGCACCTAACACTGTAACTGGTAAAGCCTTTGTTAAGCAGCAAGTTGTTACTACTGCAACGGTTCTCGCACTTCCTATTGTAAAGGAGGATGAACTTAAATCAGCACATGGTGCAGTTAACATTGCACGCCTCTCTGGAAAGCAGCGAGGTGCTATGGTGCTGATGGAGCGTAAGTCAGATACCACCTTACACATCGCAGTAGCTCAAGGCTCTGCACCTACATCTAAGTGGAACGTAGTTGCACTGGACACCGCCGTGACCCCGGCTGAGTGAGGTGAGCATGACACTCAATGTTACAGGGCAAAAGCCAAAGAGTCATATTAGTAAACTGGCACCATCCTTGTTTCCTGTTGTAGGCGATGCTGCTATCTCCTTTGAAGGTTCCTCTTTGAATCGTAAGGAGCTTTCAGGTAAGCAGCATGGTTCTATGGTGGTTGTTACAGAAGGTCACGACAAAGGCATTTATATTGCGACGGGCGACTCCCAGCAGGATAAGTGGATTTACATACCCGGCAAAGACGAGACTGAGGTAGGTAAGGGGCCAGTGCGTGAACTTGTAGATATGGTAGATGTAGAGTTCGCAGCATTTGAGAATATGCTTGAACTAACTGAATCTCGCATCGACACTCGCGTAATAGAGACGCCAATGTTACTTATGGACGGGTCTTATGGCTTCCGTTGCCACATGACTTTCACTCTAACATTCAGGAAAAAGGCCAACTACCTAAGTCGTAATGAATTTACCTTCTTGATGAAGCTAGTGAATGCAACTGGCTCTGATGAGTCTTATTACATCGTAGATCATGTATCAAGTGTAGCACATAACATTAGTAGCGCTGTGCTTTGTGATGTGGATGTATCCAATGCAAGAACCAATGGTATACCTGTTACTCTTAGAACCTCAGATTCTACAGAGGCCGCTAACCATTACGTGGTAAACTTTGCAGTTGAGTGGACTGCTACTGAACCCATTGCGGAGGGCTGATGTTAAACAAATACTTTAAGCGTAGTGAATTCGCTTGCCGTTGCGGTTGCGGCACTTCAACCGTAGATGCTGAACTGTTACAGGTGGTCACCGATGTGCGCGAACACTTCGGTATGCCTGTGATCGTCAACTCAGGGCATCGCTGCGCAAAGCACAATGCCAACGTGGGCGGTGCTAAGAACTCCGTCCACATGACGGGTAAGGCTGCCGATATCCGTGTCAAAGGTTTGGCTCCATCTCAGGTTGCCTTCTATCTTGAGCAGAAGTACCCGGACAAGTACGGTATCGGTCGCTATGCCAACTTTACTCACATTGACGTGCGTGATGGGAAGGCCCGTTGGCATGGTTGATTGTGTAGCTTGGTGTGAGAAGATGGTAGCGCAAGCTGCCGAGGACGGGAACTATACCGACTGGCAGAACTACACTACCTTGTTAGAGCAATGGAAAGGGAGAGCATCTCGATGAAGTTCCTGAAAAGCAAGAAGGTGGTGGCTGCGCTTGTCGGCCTAGTGGTGGCGCTTGTCTCCGTTGGCCTCGGCGTAGACTTTGGTTCTGGCACTGGTGACGCGGTGACAAGCGTTATCTGCCAAGCAGTAAGCTGTGAATAAACTTCTGGAAGTCCTAGCAGGTCTTCTTGGACTGCTCTTGGACGCAAAGAAGAAGCATGAGCAGAAGGAGGCGCAAAGTGAAGCGAATCATGTTAGCGACAATCCTGCTGATTGGTTCGCTGATCACTTCCGGGTGTCAGACGGCGTTACCAAGTCAGAACAGGGTGATGCCGACTAAGCCGACGCTGACGGCAGTGTACGAAGTGGACGATAAGGTCTGCTTTAGCAAGCCGGATGCTACACAACTTGGGCTGTACATTTTATCGCTAGAACGCGGTTACAAATAATACATAGCTTTATGTATCAATCACCTACGATTTAGGTGACACTATAGAAGAGATAGAGTGGCGATCGTTTGGTCGCCCTTTACTCAAGGTGCTCATGGTGGGCGCTTTAAGTAAAGGAGGTGTAATTTGCTCACAAGACTAGCAGCAGCCTTAGTCCGCCTGTTACGTGGAGGGACTTTAGAGGATGCTCTTTACTACAACACCCCGGAGATGTTTGGGGCAAAAGGTGACGGTGTTACTGATGATACCGAAGCTATGCAAAGGGCAATCAATGCCAGTGAAGGTTTCACTCTTGAGCTACGTCAGAATAAGTCGTATCGTTGCAAGTACCTTGTGATACCTCATGCTATGACAATCCGTGCAGGCGGTCGTCGTCAGAACGGTAAGATTGTGCCTTATGGTAACTCAGGTGACTTCGTTCACAGCGGCGACTTCATCAAGATAACCTCTAACCAAACCGTCACTTTCTTCAACGTAACAATAGATGCACGTGGCGTCAATCTTACTAAGGTTGATGGTCAGAGGTTGAATGGTTTAGTCCAGACAGATAACACTTCTGGAGTTTATACGTCAGGCTTCCAGCTTTATAACTGCAACGTATCCGGTTTCTCCGGGCTGAACATCGTAGGTGGCAAGAGTCGTAGCTTTGGTATCATCAAGGATACGCAGTGTGAATCTGCCGATCTAACTTGCATCCGCATAAATGGTGTAGACTGGCGCATTGACCATACTTACGTTGGACGCTCAGGTACTGGTAACGGGATAGAGGTGCTTGGTGAGAGTAACACAGTTACTCACTGTGACTCTTACTTTAATGCAAGAAGCGGCATCGTATACATTCAGGAGACAGGCAAGGCATTCTTTAAGGCCATAGCTAATACGGTTAACTCAAATGGAGAGCACGGTATCAGCGTGTCGCTGCCCTATATGCAGCCGTCTGGTATTCTCATCACAGAGAACAGATTCTGGAATAACAGTAAGGCCAGCGATGGTAAGTACCATAACATTCGCCTGAAAAATGGACGTGGTCAGATCATCACTAACAACATCCATGAAGCATATCAGGCATCTGCTGGATCTGACGTTCCACGTGCAGGCTATTGCATCAACTTAGAGGATGGAGCGCAGCCAGCACATATCTTAGATTCGCATGACAAGCTGTACTCTTACCGGAATGGTTTCTGTAACCTAAACAACCAAAACGTTATCAACACTGACAGTTACAATATCACCAGTAATGTGCCTCTTGTTAAAGGCCTTAAAGCTGCAACTGCTGTTGGTGTTGAGTTGAAAGTGGATACAGAGTCTCAGCCGAGGGTGCAAATCGGTAAGGGTGGTATCTGGTTTGGCAATGGATCTACTGCCCCATCGCATGGTCTTGGACAAGACGCAAGTTATGCAGGCTGTACTGTGGCATTCAAAGGCCTTGCAGTAAAAGGCGGCTATGACGGTACATACTTGCGAGTGGGAGGCCATTACTTCTGGCAGGATGAGGGTCTTATCATGACAAAGCGAGGGGCTCCTAGCTCTGCAAGTGATGGTAAGGCTGTCATGGTACGTCAGGTATCTGCGCCAACCTCAGCAAGTGCCTCTGGTAACACTGGAGACTTTGCATTTGATGCAGAATACTTCTATGTGTGTACAGCGTACAATACGTGGAAGCGGGTGGCCCTTGCCACTTGGTAACACTAGGAGCGGCGTCAGCCGCTCTTACGCAACTTTCTTTCTTCATAGGCATTCATGGTGGGTGCCTATAAACAAAGGAGGTTTCATGGCTTTAACTAAAGCTACACAGGTAAACAATGGTACTGGAGATCTGGTAGTAATTAACTCCATTGCGGCAGTTTATGGTCTACCTGTCACCCTTGGTTCCGAATGGAAAGAAGGTGAGACATTACACCTTAATGATTGGCGACTATATCAAGGTCAAGTCTGGATGCCTAACGCAGATGGTGTAGTTTGTGGGACAGCACCTATCTATGACCGTTTCCACAAAACATACCCTTGGCTTGCATCGGATGAGGTAGCACTGTCAGGTTTTGGTCGTGTAGAGGATTTGGAAACCGACTGCACTGATGCACTTGAGAGGGCCATCAACCATGCCCGCATAGAGTGGAAATGTGTTGTTGATGATATCCATGCCAGTAAAGCTGTCACCCGTAAGATGCCTCAAATGAATAGTTCCTTCCAGTCTGTTCGCTTACGTGGCTTAAACCGAAAGCGATGCATCTTAGTACCTAAAGTTGACGATGTCTTCTCTTGGAGCGGAGGCTCTGGTCAGGTTTTCGGCGAGTGCATCACTGATATCTCCATCCTGGCTGAGGAGTTCAATCCTTTCTTAGTGAAAGGTTTTGGTGGGCTTGAGATAGCAAGATGTAATATAACGGCTAACATTGCAGCTTACCTGTCAAATGATATAGGAAGTGGCACATTCACTGAGTTCTTTCGCTTCAATGACTGCGACATTCGTTGTAACAAAATCTTCGTATTTAAGCGAGGAAAAGGGGATGACTCATTCCACGGATGTGGTTGGAATGACGGGTGTATCATCAATGTACGCCGTGACTCTGATTGTATGGTGGAGTTAGGGGACAATGATAGTGGCAAACAGATTCGCTGGTATAACGGAAAGATTGGAGGTTCAATCTTTCACGGTGGCACCAATGCAGTGTTTGTACGCCAGAACACCAATGTAGCTACAAATGTGGTGTCGGTTGCAGGCGATGTTAAGTTTGAACTTAACTCTTTACTAAAGTTCTCAGATTCAGGTATAGTGTCCCACGCTGGTACAATTACGGCATTAGGTGGGCGCTTTACTTGGGGTAAGGCGCTTCCTGTACTAAAACGCGATGTGATGGTAGATGGTAGTTCACATTATACCACTTCGGTGCAGTACCGAACCTTTACATATGAAAAGGGCAGTATACCACAAGAGATACCTCTTGATGTGAACATTTCAGGTAATGGATCACTCTTAATGGTTTCAGTTACTGCATCTAACTACGAGCAGCAGCAACTGCTTCATGCTGTAGGTAAGATCTCTGGTAGCATTTCACCTACAATCACGATGCTAAGTAAGGGCAGGGACTTCAACACAGCAGGTTACGGTGCATTCACAGCTAAGTGGTCTAATGATAAGTTTGTAATAGCAAACCCAGGTTGGACTGCTGCAAACAAGCTGGTGGTACGCATACAGGTGCTGCCATCTACTCGCTTCGTTAGCAACGAACCTATGGAGTGGTAAGATGCCTCTCATCAAATCCAAGAAGGAATCGGCTGTACGCCAGAACACGCAGGAACTTATCGCCTCCGGGCGCGATCCTAAGCAGGCTTATGCCATTGCTAAGGGTGTTCAACGTCGTGTGATGCGTAAGCCTTCTGCATCGTCTGCGTAGCAGGTAGTATCTTAGTGTAACAAAGGGCTGGCCTATGTTGGCCCTTCATTAAGGAGGTAACATGATTTGGATTCACACGTATGGTGTAGGGCCATTCAAGAAGAAGGTACTCAGGAAGATTCATGAGTCCGAGGAATCAGCCTTAGCCAGCCAGAAGGTACTTGGTGGAACTGTCCAGTGCTACATGAAGAAGCCACAAGGCTTTGACTTAGTGTAACCAAAGGAGGTAACATGGATAAGATTACTATTGATAAGCTAACATACTACCTGTTATGGGTTGGTTGTATCACGAATGTCACAGGTTGTATCTTAGGGTTGTTCATGAAATAACCAAAGTCAAAATTTTGATATAGGCGTGTGTCAGCTCTCTCGCCCTCGCCCTCGCCGGATTGTCCCCATAGGGTGCCTGTGGGCGCTAGGGCTGCACAGGAGGGCCGAGGACGGCTCTTAGTGGAGGCCAAAGAGTGACCGGAGGCCAGCCGATAGGGACACGCAGGAGGCCGCTTGCGCGGTGTGTGGGTGTGGGCTATCTGTTCCTTTGCTTCCTTTTGCCTCACTGATTGCCTAGTGTTACCTTAGTTACTTCCTTATCGTGTACCTTATGCAAGTCTTAGTGACTACCTTAGTCTCTTCCTTAGTAGCCACCTTAGTGATTACCTTAGTCATAACCTATCAATCCTTAGTGTTACCTTAGTGAATTGCATAGCTAAAGCTATAAGATGCGATTAGGTCGCGGTCGGCAGACCGCTAAAAGAGGTAATGAGTAGGAAGATGCAAGAGATTAACACCAGAAACCGCCTTGTCTATCCTAATGTTTGCCTTGTCTAACACGTTGGACAACAAATAAAGTGTTGACAGGTTATCTTAGTGTATGCATAATGCATCACGTAGGCGGTGCTGAGGCACCTAGTAGCCAGCTAGTAAGGCATACGAAGAGACTAGCGCCTACATGAAGTAAGAAGGTGTTGACAAGCTAACTTAGTTAGCCTAAGATACCAACCAAGTGAGAGGCCGAACACTTTAAATACTTGGCCTAAGCCTTGCTAGGTAGGCGAATGTTATCTAGCTTGCTCTTTAACAATTTGCTTAGTGTAACCTATGTAGGCCGTGGTTAACCTATCATTAATGAGGTATACCATGCATAACTTAGATGATGCTTATGATGCTTACGTAGAATCAGTCTGTGAATATGAGATTCCTATGAGTAAACGCCAGTTCCTTAAAATGATTGAGGAGTGGCAAGAGATGCCAAATAAGGTATCACCTGAACTCAAGGAGGGCATATAATGGAACTGAATCTGCGAGAGGCAAGCGCCGTCTTTACTATGCTGTGCTACATGGCGCAACATGAATCTATGACAGACGACGAACTAGCGTTATATCATCGCTTTCGTAATGAAGGCTGGGACGACTTAGTTAATAAAGATCGTGATATTCTTAAAGAAATGATTGAGGGTTAACATATGTTTAAGCACGAAGTATTTATCAGTGATAACCGTGAAGCTGCTATGATTGCAGAGATGTTTAATGCTCACATTACGGCTTACAATGTAGGAGATGAGGAAGAAGCCTTTGTTGTTACCTTCATTAGTAAGTTGTCGCACAAGAAGGTAGTAGATAAGGTGATGCCTTTCTCCTTCGAAGAAGTAATTTCCAACAAAATCTAAAATTAGTTGTTGACAACCACGGCTTGCAAGGTTACATTAAGCACCAACAAAGCAACACCGCTCTTTAACAATCTGGAATGCACTTAGTCGGATAGGTTAGATAAGCTATCTTGGCACTAGCTAGGGTAGCTTAGTGTAACCTAACTAACTAAATGAGGATTAAACTATGAAACGTAACGCAAATGCATACTATGAACTGCAAGCTCACGCTCTGGAACTGCTGAAAGAACGTATCCAATACGATGATATCCGCGATTCTTCCGATGCAAGCGATGCAATTCACGAGATTGCCGACGATGTTACACCGCATTACTATCATGAAATCTTCACGGTCATGGCTGCCGATGGTATCGATAATGATTTTGAAGATTCTGGCCTGATTCCTGATACTAAAGATGTTTCTCGAATCTGTCAGGCTCGAATCTATGAGCAATTAACCATAGATATGTATGCCGAGGTAGATTCTCTGGTGGAAGAATATGTAGATTCTATCGAAGAAGAGGACGAAGAATAATGAACGGCAAGCAATACAACTTCCTGTTTTCTGACGGTGTAACCCTGAAATGCTCCTTGCACTTCGCTATGATGCGAGAGGAAACGCTTGGAACATCCTACCGCTTAATTATGTGACACTATAAGAGGTTTAACAGGGCATTCTTGCGAGAGTGCCCGATTAAACTAACTTAATGAGGCGTTAAATATGAAATATGTACTTGTAGCAATGCTTGCTGGCTTCATCGGTTATGCTGGTGCATCTTATGACAACTATAGAAGCAAGCAGCTAGCGGCTGAGAAGTGGGACAATCACTATTTCTCTTGCATAAGGAGCGGCGGCTTGATTAGTGAATGCATCCTTTATGCTCACTCTAACGAGTGATGAGCCTATAGCCTGCTTAGGTGGGCTATGTGAACATCATTCATTAACTCAAAAGGTGACACTATGACTGCCGAAAACATCCTCCTGTCTGTCCGCGAAGCTGCAACCGCTGAAATCAAAGCACACTTGGAGACAATCGGCGCTTCTTATCTCAAAGTCGGCTCCCTCCTGAATGAATTACGCGGCGACTTTGAGAACCAGCGCGAATTTCTCGCCTACGTAGAAGAAGAATTCAGCATTAAGAAAGCACAATGCTACAACCTTATGAACGTAGCGCGTTGCTTTGACGGTGACGAGCGCTTTAAAGGTGTGGCGATGCGCGTCATGCTGTCCTTAATTCCGTTCGCAGATGAGGCCGGGATTATGGATAAGGCCGCAGAACTTGCCGCAGAGGGCAAATTAGATACGAAGGCCGTTAACGCGCTTACGGGCAAGCCTGAGAAGCCAGCCGCTAAACCTGAGCAATCACAAGGCGAACCAGAGAAAACCGCTGAGAACGCCGCAGAGAGCGCAGAGCAGGCACCGCAGAGCGTACCAGAAGAATCTAATGTAGAATGGGGCGCCGATGAAAACACGGATTCGGCACCGTGGGACGACGAACCAGCACCGCGCGACGACTCACAGAAAGCGCCAGAGCGTAAAGCGGAGCCGCTGGATAACGCTGCAACCGCAGAGAGCGCGGCGATGGCTGGCATGTTGGAGCAGATTAAAAGTCTGACCGAACAACTCAAAGCGGCGAATGACCGTATAGCAGAGCTGACCAGCACCCGCGAGAACAAGAAGGCCGCCGCTCCTATGCTTCCACAATTTAAATCTTCCTGCTTCTATGCTCGCTTAGGTTTAAGCGCGGAGGAAGCCACCAAGAAAACAGCAGTTAACAAGGCCAAACGTGAACTTGTTAAACTGGGTTATGGTGAGGGCCATGAAGCGTGGGGTCTGATTGCCGAAGCAGTAGCAGAATTAACTAAATAAGTTAGTTGACTTTGAGAGCGTCATTGCATAAGATGGCGCTCGATTAAGTTTTCTAGCACCAAATGGAGTAAGCAAGATGCAAGATCTAATGAACATCCAGCTTCAACTTGAAGACGAAATGTTTAACGGTGGTATTCGTCGCTTCGAAGCTGACCAGCAGCGCCAGATTGCAAGCGGTAACGAGTCAGACACCGCATGGAACCGTCGCCTGCTGTCTGAATTGATTGCGCCTATGGCTGAGGGCATCCAAGCGTATAAAGAAGAGTACGAAGGTAAGAAAGGCCGCGCCCCGCGTGCTCTTGCTTTCCTGCAATGCGTAGAAAACGAGGTTGCAGCATACATCACCATGAAAGTGGTCATGGATATGCTAAACACTGATGTAACCCTGCAAGCTATTTCTATGGCGGTAGCTGACCGTATCGAAGACCAAGTTCGCTTTAGCAAGCTGGAAGGTCACGCCGCTAAATACTTTGAGAAAGTCAAAGCAAGCCTGAAAGCAAGCCGCACTAAATCCTATCGCCATGCGCATAACGTATGCGTTGTGGCTGAGAAGTCAGTAGCAGCCAAAGACGGCGAGTTTGATCGCTGGGAGGCATGGCCTAAAGATACCCTCCTGCAAATCGGGACTACCTTGCTTGAAATTTTGGAGAATAGCGTATTCTTTAATGGTGAGTCTGTATTCATGCGTGCAATGCGTGCGGTAGCTGGTAAAACTGTCTACTACCTGCAAACGTCTGAAACCGTGGGCGAGTGGATCGCAGCATTCAAAGACCACGTAGCACAACTGTCCCCGGCTTATGCGCCTTGCGTAGTACCGCCGCGTCCTTGGGTGTCCCCGTTCAATGGCGGCTTCCACACTGAGAAGGTGGCTAGTCGTGTTCGTCTGGTCAAAGGCGACCGTGAACATGTTCGCAAGCTGACTAAAAAGCAAATGCCTAAAGTTTACAAGGCTGTTAACGCCCTGCAAAACACACAATGGCAAGTTAACAAGGAAGTGTTAGCGGTGGTTGAAGAAGTGATTCGCCTAGACCTTGGCTATGGTAAGATTCCACACTTCAAACCTATCATTGACAAGGAGAACAAGCCAGCGAACCCTGTTCCGGTTGAGTTCCAGCACCTTCGCGGGCGTGAGTTAAAGGAGATGCTCACCGCTGACCAGTGGCAAGCCTTCATTAACTGGAAGGGCGAATGTGCGAAGCTATACACCGCAGAGACTAAGCGCGGCTCAAAGTCCGCCGCCGTGGTTCGTATGGTTGGACAGGCCCGCAAATACAGCGCCTTTGATGCGATCCACTTCGTATATGCACTGGACAGCCGTTCCCGCGTTTATGCGCAGTCCAGCACGCTCTCGCCGCAGTCTAACGACTTAGGCAAGGCATTGCTCCGCTTCACCGAAGGGCAGCCGCTAGATACCGCTGAGGCGCTTAAATGGTTCCTCATCTCCGGGGCCAACCTGTGGGGTTGGGATAAGAAAACCTTTGATGTGCGTCAGGCTAACGTGTGGGATGCAGAGTTTCAAGATATGTGCCGGGATATCGCCGCCGACCCGCTCACCTTTACACAATGGGCCAAAGCGGACGAGCCTTACGAATTCCTCGCATGGTGCTTCGAATATGCCCGCTATCTGGATGCTCTGGAAGATGGCACCCGCGATGAGTTCCGCACTCACTTACCAGTACACCAAGATGGCTCATGCTCTGGCATCCAGCACTATAGCGCTATGCTGAAAGATGAGCGCGGCGCTACCGCTGTTAACCTGAAACCGGGCGATGCTCCGCAAGATATTTACGGCGCGGTTGCGCAGGTGGTTATTGCGAAGAATGCCCTGTACATGGACGCCGACGAAGGGCTGACCTTTGAATCTGGTAGCCTGAAACTGTCCGGCGCTGACCTCCGCGCGATGGCGAATGCCTGGGATATGGTAGGCATCACCCGGTCACTGACCAAGAAGCCTGTCATGACCCTGCCGTATGGCTCCACTCGCCTAACCTGCCGTGAGTCTGTGATAGACTACATTGTTGATCTGGAAGAGAAAGAAGCGCAGAAAGCAGCAGTAGAAGGGCGGGCATCTAACAAGGTACACCCGTTCGAAGAAGGGCAGGCACTGGAACCAGCGATGGCATACAACTACATGACTGCTTTGATTTGGCCGTCAATCTCTGAGGTTGTTAAAGCTCCGATTGTTGCGATGAAGATGATTCGCCAGCTTGCACGCTTTGCAGCTAAACGTAACGAAGGACTGGAGTACCCGCTGCCGACTGGCTTTATCCTGAAACAGAAAATCATGGCAACCGAAATGCTCCGCGTGCGTACCTGCCTGATGGGGGATATCAAGATGAGCCTGCAAGTGGAGACTGACATTGTAGATGAAACTGCAATGATGGGAGCGGCGGCACCTAATTTTGTACACGGTCATGATGCTAGTCACCTGATTCTCACCGTGTGCGATCTGGTAGATAAGGGCATCAAATCTATCGCCGTGATTCACGACTCCTTCGGAACTCATGCGGGCCGTACCTTAGACCTCCGCAACTCCCTGAAAGGGCAGATGGTGGAAATGTACGAACACACTAACGCACTGGCGAACCTGCTGGAAGTACACGAAGAGCGCTGGAAGGTTGACACTGGTATCAAAGTACCAGAGCAAGGCACCTTCGACGTCCGGGAAATCTTAGAATCTGACTATTGCTTCGCTTAATATTAATAGGGCCAGCCTTCGGGTTGGCCTTTTCTTTTGCCTATCACCTGTTACATTTCATTAACAAGTCCAACGTGTTGGACACGATGCGGATTTACGGGACACTATAGGACTACCCGTCGGAGACGGAAAGTAATAGGTAGTTAAAGGTAATAAAGGGAAGATAGGTAATATAGGTAATCCTAGGTTACACTTCCTTTATTCTCCTTCCTTATTACCTCATGAAGTCCTGTCCAACATGTTGGACAACCTATTTAGGTGACACTATTGAACAAGACTAACTTACTTTGGAGATTCAATCATGCGTAACTTCGAGAAAATGACCCGTAAATCTACCCGCTTCGATGAGTTCGAAGGGAAGAAAGGTAGCAAGCGTAACAAGACTGTACGTGACCGTGCATCTAAACGCGCTGCATGGGAGATCTAAGTTATGGCTATTATCAATAACATCCCTTGCCCTATGTGCCAGAAGAACGGGCACGATAAATCCGGCAATCATCTAATGATCTTTGAGGATGGAGCAGGGTATTGTAACCGTAGTCACTTCCACGACAACGGACGCCCTTACTATCACAAGCCAGAGGGCGGCATCGAAATCACAGAGCTACCTATCAATGGTTCAATCAAGTACACTCCTGCACAATTCCGTGACTTGGAGAAAGAAGGGAAGATAGCCGACCCTAAACTACGTGCCATCGCACTTGGTGGTATGCGAATGAAAGACCGTTGGGAGGTAATGAATGATGAAGAGAAGGCAGAGCAAGAAGCCGAGTGGCAGCTTGATGTTGAGTGGTTCCTTGAACTTAAAAGGAAGAACCTCGTATCACGACACATTAGAGGCGACATTTGTGCGCTGTATGACGTCCGAGTCGGTCATGATGGTGAAGGGAAGGTTAACAGGCATTACTACCCTCGCTTCGAGAATGGCAAACTTGTAGGTGCGAAGTGCCGGACGCTGCCTAAAGACTTCAAGTTCGGGCATCTTGGTAAGCTGTTCGGCAATCAGGATATGTTCGGCATGAACACCCTGTCCAACGTGTTGGACAAGGGCCGTCGCAAAGACGTGCTGTTAATTGTCGGAGGTGAGCTTGATGCTATGGCTGCACAGCAGATGCTGATGGATGCAGCGACTGGCGATTGGAAGGGCAAGCCTTATCACGTCTGGTCTGTGAACAAGGGCGAGTCTTGCCTTGAAGAGATCGTCCAGAACCGGGAGCACATCTCGCAGTTCAAGAAAATTATATGGGCCTTCGACGGCGATGAGGTAGGGCGCAAGCAGAACCAGCAAGCGGCCCGCCTGTTTCCCGGCAAGTCCTATATCTTAGAGTACCCATCCGGGTGCAAGGATGCGAACAAGGCGTTGATGGCTGGCAAGGCGAAGGAGTTCGTCGATGCGTGGTTCAACGTCAAGTCCAGCGAGGAGGTCTTCGGTAGCCAGATCAAGTCCGTTGCGTCTATGCGTGACGAACTCAAGAAGGCACGACCAGAGGAGGGGCTGTCATGGCCTTGGCCTAAGCTGAACAAGGTAACGCTGGGTATTCGTAAGCACCAGCTTATCATCGTCGGCGCAGGCTCCGGTGTAGGTAAGACCGAGTTCCTCCGAGAAGTGGTGAAGCATCTCATCGAAGAGCATGGAGAATCCGTTGGCATTATCTCGACGGAAGACCCGACTAAAAAGGTGGCTCGTGCATTCATCGGGAAGTGGATCGACAAGCGCATTGAGTTGCCGCCGACCAATGACCCGACCGAAGACGGCTATCGTGAGGTGCTTGACTACACCGATGAGGAAGCGGCGGAAGCTATCGACTACGTAGCAGACACAGGTAAGTTCTTTGTAGCTGACCTCGAAGGCGACTACTCAATGGAGAAGATTGAGCAGACCTGCCTAGAGTTCGAAGCTATGGGGATTCAGAACATCTTTATTGATAACTTAACGGGGATTAAATTAGATGAGAGAGCATATGGTGGCAAGGTTGGAGCGCTTGATGAATGCGTCAAAAGGATTGGTACTATCAAAGACCGACACCCTGTTACGATCTTCCTTGTCAGTCACCTTACTCGTCCTTCGGGACAACGTACCCAACACGAAGAAGGTGGTGAGGTTATCCTTTCTGACTTCCGAGGCTCAGGAGCTATTGGCTTCTGGGCGTCTTACGCCTTGGGGATTGAGCGTAACACAAGAGCTGAGTCGCTTGATGAAAGAACTACCACGTACATCTCATGCGTCAAAGACCGTGACCAAGGGATTTTCACGGGGACTAAGGTCATGCTTAAAGGCGACCTTGCAACCGGTAGATTGAAGGAACCTCAAGCACGAACCAAGAGCTTTGACACAGGTGTACCTAAGCAGCAAGAAGTACCTGATGATTTAGGTGACACTATAGAACAAGGTAACTTCGAGGAAGAGCAGGAGTTCTAGTGTTCTTATCAGGGCTTGTCCAACATGTTGGACAGGCTCTTATTAAGCACATTAACTAACAGGAGAAATGAAATGATTAAGTTGGTATTAAATGTTGGCGACCGTGTACGTAACATCAACAAGCAGTCCAGTCGCTATCAAACCAAAGGTGTAGTTGTGGCAGTAGGCGACAGCGTATACGTAGTAAAGTATCGCAATGGTGCTGATCAATCTTATATCAAGAAGCTGGCACATAACTATCTGGAGAAGATAGTGGAGACTGCAAGCAAGTGCAAGTGTGTGCATGATGAACTGTGTGAACATTGTACTCGCAAGATGCAGAAGGCTATCACCCTCTTCGCACGTTATGGCGCAGGCACCAAGTCAATTGCAGAGCATATGGCACAGAGCCGCAAGGTGCTGAAACGGGAGCGCCGCAATGTGATCACTGGCATGACCCGATCCGATATGCACCGCCAACATGGTGCAGAAGGTGTCGTCATGTTCAACACACGTGCAACCGGGCGCAGCACAGGCCAAGCCTTCCGCATCTTAGGTGAAGCCATGTGTAATCCTGGTATTGCCATTCGCATCCAAGACGTAGACCATGCGATCTCGGAAGGCAACGGCAACCGCTGGCAGCTTAACAAACACTTCGAGCATATCTTACGTGACACTATAGGAGATATGAAAGGCTTCCACTTTGAGCACGGTCATATCACTTTTAACCCTATCGTTACGGAGGAAACTTATGTCTAAGAAACCTAGCCTCAAGTTCCTTGATGGGAACGAATACCTGCAACAACGTGTAACCAATCAGGCATTCCTGTTCGCACAGCTTACTATGGCAGAAGCCAAGAAAAATAGTCTGACCCGCGATCAGGTTATCAAAGACGCTACATGGGAGCCTCACAAGGGAACCTACATGGGGCGCAAGGTTACAGTGGAGCGCAAGAAAGTCAGTTAATAAGTCATGGGTTGTCCAACATGTTGGACAGCCTATCATCATATTAATTGGAGGTAACTCAATGAAAGATATTGATTGGATTAAAGAAGCCCAAGGCCGTATCCTTGTGATGGATGCGGAAGCTAAAGGTTTACTTGATGCCATCCGATACGGACACCGCGAGGACGTGCATATCATTTGCTGCATGGACTTGCTGACCACCGAAGAATTCCTGTTCTTCGACCCGTATGAGATGCGTGACCCGGAAGCGAGGGAGCGACTCAAGGAGTGGGAAGGTTTTCAGGACGGAGACCTTGTGGATGGCGTGAACTTCCTCAAGCACTGCGAGGCTATCGTATCACAGAACTTCCTAGGGTATGACGGCTTGCTCTTTGAGAAGGCATTCCCGTCTGTGTGGCGTGGCTTTAACTACACAGAGAAGCGCGGGAAGGGCCGTCTGCGGGCCGATCTCTGCCCGGTAAGGGTTATGGATACCCTCGTTATGTCGCGCCTCCTGAACCCGGATAGGAGGCTCCCTCCGCAGGCTTACGCTAAGGGTATGGGTAACGTGGCACCTCACTCTATCGAGGCGCACGGCATCCGCATCGGGCGCTATAAGCCGGAGAATGAAGATTGGTCTAAGCTGACAGACCACATGGTTCACCGTGTCCGCGAGGACGTGGCGATAGGTCGTGACCTGTTCCTGTGGCTCCATAACGGTGAGTGGAAGGAGCACAAGGCGCGTGGTGTCAACCCTCGCACTGGTCTTGGCATCGAGACGGCATTCCATATGGAGTCCATCGTTGCACTGGAAATGACCCGTCAGGCCGAACGTGGCTTCCGGTTGGATATCGATAAGGCGCTGGCTCGCTGCCAAGAACTCGACGAGAAGATCGACGAGACAGTAGCAGCATTCCGCCCGCACATGCCTATGCGTATTAAGTCCAAACCGTTCAAGCCACAAGAGAAGGAGGAACAAATCGATGCAGCAAACAACTACGCGGCGTTACATTCGTTGGGTACGAGGCTCTCAGAAGACACCTTCTTACATGCAGAACGTAGGGGTGATAGGAAGACTGTATGGGCCGTCACCACTAAGTCTGGAGATTGGTCTGCTACTGTCAAGAAGGATTTTCCTCACATTAGAGGAAATATTAATGACACTCCAAGCCTCAAGCACATTGGCCCTTACTCACCAGTCACGTTTGAAGAGATCCCACTAGGGAACCGTGACACGGTGAAGCAGGTGCTCTATGACTTCGGATGGCGAGGCGTAGAGTTCAACGATACAGAGCAGGCATACATCGACGAGAACGGTGTGCCGCCTAAACCTTGGAGTGGTAAGATCAATGAGAAGTCGATTGCTGTTTGGAAGGAAAGAGCCGCACGTGAAGGTAAAGCAGTCCCCGATTGGTGCTTGGGTATCGCTGCATGGTACATACTCGTATCCCGTCGCGGTCAGATCCTCAACCGTGGTGACGTTGAAACCTTCAATGCATCGGGGCGTTGGCCCTCGCAGGCTGGTGTACGAAAGTGTCGCGGCCTTATACCTGTAGCCTTCAACAAAGAGCTTGGCATCAATGCACAAACGTACTACGAAACCTATGGGTGCTGGCCTACGTCTGATAAGGACGATGGTGAGTGGCGTGTTCCTGCCGTTGCTATCAGTATTGGAACTTCTACTTTCCGTATGCGGCATCGTAATGTTGTTAATATCCCCGCCCGTGGCTTATACCCTCTTCGTGATTTATTCATTGCAGGAAAAGGTAAGCTAATCCTTGGCTGTGACGGCGCAGGTCTGGAGTTGCGTGTACTCTCGCACTTCATGAACGACCATGAATACCAAGAGATCGTACTGCACGGTGACATTCACACCCATAACCAGCTTAAAGCTGGCCTGCCGAAGCGTGACATGGCGAAGACTTTCATCTACGCCTTCCTGTATGGCTCCGGTATTGCCAACCTAGCGGCAGTTTGTGGCGTCACTGAGGAGGAGATGAAGGAAGTGGTGGCTCGCTTTGAGATTGAGCTACCATCACTGGCTCGCCTCCGGGATAATGTTATCGCTGCCGGAAACAAGTTCGGCTACCTGCAAGCGCCGGATGGTCATTGGGGCCGCATCCGTATGGCGAATGGTGAACTCAAAGAACACACCATGCTGAACGTGTTGCTCCAAATGACAGGCTCCTTGTGTATGAAGTACGCACTGGTGAAAGCCTTTGCAGTCATGCGCAGAGAGGGAGTGGCGCTGGATGATATGGGAAATCCGTGTGGTGTGGCTAACGTCCACGATGAAATCCAGATGGAGGTGCCAGAAGATGAGGTCTTGTACCTTGACTATGAGTTACCCTTCACCTTGGAAGGCTTCGAAAATGAGAAGGCAGCTATCAAAGCTGTGTTCGATCCAGAGGAGAAACGTGTACATGTTGACAGCGAAGGACGTATGTGGTCTGCTGCTAACCTTGTTGAAGTGGATAGTGCTAACGGGGTGCTACGTTGCCAGCGTAAATATCACCGTGCTGGTCATATTATCGCTGATGCAATGACTTGGGCTGGCAAGTATCTGAACATGCGCTGCCCTATGGCTGGCGAATATAAGATTGGTGCAAGCTGGAAAGAAACTCACTGAGTTATACTCAAGGCATCTTACGAGGTGCCTTTATGAATAACTTAACTGGAGGAAATATAATGAATGAACTAAATACTAAGATGCTCAAGAAAGTTTACAACCTTGTGTATGGTATCACTGGTCTGCAATTCTTCCCTGTAGGTGGTGCTGTACGTGATACCCTGTACGGAGTAACACCTAAAGACTATGATATGGTGTTGCCTGTAGGTTCTATGGCAGAGTCTCAGGCGCACGGAATCATGGAAACTATATCTGAGGATATGGCAATTATGGGATTTAGTACCAAACTTTACCAATCCTACGGTATTAATTTAGGTTATGAAATCAACCCTACCTCCTTTCAGGCTATGTTCCTTAGCTGCATGAAAGTTAAGATGCGTAATTGCCAGCTTGATTTGCTTCTTTCTAAATCTGAGACCATCCAAGATCATGTGCGTAAGCACGATTGCAATATGAATATGGTGTGGTTCGATGGTAAAGATATCAAGTGGGAGCACGGTGGTGTTACTCCTTTCGTTCCTATGTTAGAGTTCAACCCTGACGTATGTGGCAGTCGCATTGCTTACATGGACAAGAAGCGCCATGAACTTATCCGTCACAAATTAATGCATCCTTGATTTAGGTGACACTATAGAAGGATAGCCTAGGTAATCTAGGTTATTAAGGTAGTATAGGTAATTAAGTAAATATAGGAGATATAATTATGTCTATGGTAACTACTCTGGTAGCACTGTCTCAATTCTTCCGTACTCTGGCTGTACGTGTCCGTAACAAGGCAATTAATGCAATCAAAGACCGCATCGCTGTGGTTGAAGACCAGCAGGTTGCTGTTGAGGAGAAGCGTAGCGAGAACATGATTGCTGCCCACAACTCTTACTACGCAGCTAAGGCGAAGCTGGATGAAGAGTATCAGGCCAAGCTGGCTAAGATTGAGGCCGAACTGGCTGAGACCAAGTGCACCATCGCAATGGTTGCACAGGGTGCATCTAACGAATTGAAGCGTGAGCTTGTCATGCTCAGGATGGAACTGGATAACCTGACCAAGTGAGAGCCTACCTGTATCCCGGCCACCCGGATTGGAGTACCTATATTGCACTTGGTTATGGTTGGAACATCAAGACCAAGCACTGGTAATTAGGTGACACTATAGAACAAAGGGCAGCAATAGGTTGCCCTTGATTGTATCGTGTAACCAAAGGAGGAATAAATTAATGGCTCGTAATTTTGATTTTGGTGCTGAGGTTGCTGCTGCTACTGGCGGTGTATTTAAGAACCCGGAAGTAGGTGATCATGAGGCTGTGATCTCTGGCATCATTCACGTTGGTTCCTTCCAAGACATCTTCAAGAAAGGCAACACCACCGAAGTTAAGAAGCCTGCCAACTTTGTGCTGGTCAAGGTTATCCTGATGGGTGACGACGACAAGAACGATGATGACTCTCGCATGGAGCAGTGGATGGCTGTGCCGCTCAAGTCTGGTGACAAGGCTACACTGACTAAGTTCCTGAATGCGGTTGACCCGAAAGAACTGCTTGGTGGGTTTGACGACTTCATCGGCGAGTGCATGACGGTCAGCATGGTTGGCGACGAGAAGGGTGGCAAGAATGAAGACGGCACCTTCAAGTACGTTAACTGGAAAGGCTTCGGCGGTATGCCGGATAAACTCAAGAAGCTGGTGTTGGCGCAGGTTGAAGAAGAAGGTCTGTCCATGACTGGTCATATCACCTTCGACAAGCTGACTCGTGAGGTTATCGACTCTATCCCGGCGCATCTGGTTCGCCAGTACCTGCTGAACGAGACTCCGCGCGGCAAGAACTTGTCCGTTGCTGGCTCACACGTTGAAGCGATCATTGCTGAGGCACGTGCTGCCGATGCAGACTGGAAGAAGGCCAAGAAGAAAGACGGTGACGCAACTCCAGAAGATCGTCAGCCTCTGGACACTGGTGCTGCTGTACCGCAGGAAGTTCCGGCGCAGGACGTCCCGGCTCCGGCTATGGATGAAGACGCAGAATATTAATAGGAGGTTAAATGAAAGTTGAAGTTGTAACTCTGCACTATAAGCCGGGCGTGACGACTCTGGCAGGCACTAGCTTTATGTGCTTCTCCGAAGGCGATTCGTATCCAGACCTGCACTACATTGTGCGTGAAGGTCAGCACGTCGTAAACTACACCAACCCGGAAACCGGAGCGCGCCACGGCGTATCCGTTCCGGTGTCCGATATTCGTCAGGTCAACACTGTCCTGTAAGTCCAACACGTTGGACAAGTTCGGTGTCCTCGATTTAGGGGACACTATAGAAGAAGATAACGGCAATTCGCCACAAATTTAAGAAGGAGATTAAAATATGTTCACTATCGAAACCTTGTCTAACCGTGTTGTCAAAGCTGGTAAACTGGAAGTTGTTGAGTCCTTCATCATTGTTGACGAAGCAGGAGCGCTGGTAGCTGGCACCAAAGCCTACGACACCCGCGAAGAAGCACAGGCTAAGATTGACAGCATGGGTAACTTCGCCGCTGGTCTGGATTTCGCACGTGCAATGTACGGTGATCAGGCTGACAAGGCACAGATCGGTAAGGCAAACATCGTTGCTGAATTCCTGGATTGGGTTGCTGCTGGCAAGCCTGTGAAGGAAGCCAAAGCTGACGCTGCTGTAGAAGAAGCTGCTCCGGTCGAGGAAGCTGCTGCTCTGGCAGACATTGTTAGCGAAGAAGAAGAGTTCTAATAAGCGCCCTGTCTCCTAGTGAGGCAGGGTATTTTGCGTAATAGTTATTGGAGAATTAATTATGCCGACTATTGAATCTCGTATCTGCTTTGACT